>JGI26262J51727_1000965_pt1 | contig 14281 bp, 15 predicted proteins | sample SaaInlV_150m_DNA_3_FD_51727 | JGI IMG/M metagenome (IMG submission 51727)
GATCTTCTGTAGTAAAGAGAACCAATACAAATACACCAAAATATAATATTGAATAAGATTAATATTTCGAAATGTTCGATAAGGTTTATTGAATCAACCCAGAAAAAAAGACTGTGAATAAGCCCGCCGCGTAAGGGGGATAGTTGATCTTGAGTTTGGTTTATCGCGTATCTTAGATTAGCGTCAAGATTTTCATTTCTTGGAAGAAGTGATTGGGCTCGAAGGTAATAAAGAATAGCACTACCTGTGTTTCCAAGTCTCATATAGGTGTTTCCAAGATTGTAATAGAGAAATCCGTTTGTTTCTCCTTGGTCGATGAGTTTTTCAAAAATATCTGCGGCGGCTTGATAGTTTTTTTCGTGGTAGAACTCGTTGGCAAGGGTGACTTGCGAAGAGATATCATTTTTCTGCGCCTCAACTCGACTGGTTGAGATCAATGTTGTGAATAGAATAGCCCATAAAACAAAGTTTTTTTTTATTTTCATAATTATTCCTCCAGACTAATTAGGAGTTCAGTGGTCTCATCAATCAAACAGTGATTTTTATGAACTACGACCGGCATGTATTGTATGGACTCTATTTTCTCCAGTAATTTTTTTATTGCGAAAATTTTATCGTCTGTAAAGATATTTTTATTTAACCTTTCCCCCACTTCTTTTGAGGTGAAAGCAGTTCCCTGTAGGTTTAGCTTGTCACCTATGTATTCACGAATTATTTGCGATAATTCACGAACAGAATCTTTTGGTTCTGGGTTAGAGACGGATAATTGGTTGAGTTTTTTCATGGCTTTGCGGTGTGCTACTTGCCGTCTGGAATACGACATGTCCTCATTCATTTTGTGGTTATAACGGATGTACCCAGCTGCAATTAAATATATTATGATTGGAAATATAACCCAAATCATGTAAACCATTCGCTGACTCTGATCGAATCTGACACGTTTGAAGTCATCAACGCGGGTATGTATTGGGAGGATGTCTCGAGCTAGTATCGCTACGGTTGAACCTTTTTGCTGCGTAGGTGCCGTTTTCGATTGAACAAGGTTTAGGTTTCCCGTTCTAGTTCCTGGTTTTATTGTAAGGCGGATTGGGTTGGTTGATATACTACTGTATCTGTTTTTATCTGGGTCAAAATAATTTAGAGAAATCGAGGGAATAGTTTGCTTCCCTGTTGTAAAAGGTACTAACGCAAATTTAAATATTTTTTCCCCTCCTATTTGGTTTCCATGAATTGATTTCTTTAATATCGGTTGATCTGGATAAATTTTAAATTGATCACCTAGACTGAGGTTTGTGAGTGTCACATCCATTACATTTCCTATTCCAGAAACAGTAATTGTTAGAGTGGTCGTGTCTCCGGAATCAAAACTTTCTTTGCCAACCGTGGCGGTTATGGAGAATTGGCCAACAAGATTTTTAAATTCTCTTGGCTTGCCTTTTTTTGGTAGAGGCTTTGATTCTAATTTGATTGGTTTTGTTGAAAAAATTTTATGCTTACTTTGTGTGGTCCTACCAAAAAACGGATCATTGAAAAACCTCGCGAANGGATCTCTCTGTCGATTTGTTTGTGTTCGATTTATAAGGTCAAGTTCCATCATTGAAGGTGGAATTGTGGACTTTCCTATTTTGATTGGAAATAATGCAATGGATACTTCGTCTACATCGTAGGCTATGCCANTGATGACTCTTGAGTAACGCTTAGCNTTTCCCAGGTTTTCTTTTCGGAAAAAAGATTCATCATAGGGCATGCTAAGGTTTAAATTTCTTGCTTCTGTTTTACGAAACAACTTAAACGTGTAGACAACTTGTTCGTTTATGTATGGATTTTTTTTTGAAATACTTGTTTCCGTATAAACCAACTTGTTTTCATTTGGTTTTATGGGGTTTGGTTTTTTGACCGTTACTAGAATCGGATCTGACTGATATTTAGAGCCAGCTAAATTCATTATTACCGGACCAATTATAAAATTTCCATCGATTTTGGGGGTAAGTAAATACTTGTGAGTGGTAGACACCTGCATGTCAGAATTGAAAATCTGGGTTGAAGACTGTGTCCCAGCTGACTTTACTTTAAAATCTGTAAGTGGAGGTAAATTAGGAATCGGTGGATTGCGCACCCCACTGATTTTGATTGATAGTTCAATGGAGTCCTCTATTGTGAGTTGGTTTTTATCGACAGAAGCAGATAATTGTATGTTCGACGAAAAACTCGTCACAGGTATAAATATAAAAATCAGGATAGCTGGGACTGTCGGCCAGAATTGTAGTTTTGTTTTTAGATTATTTTCCATAAATCTTTTTACCAGTCCTTTCCTTGATAGGTAAAAATAGATTTCATTTCAAGAGCTTGCTTTCTTTGAAACTGATTCAGATCTTCCGTTAGCACACTTAACCTTTGTTCTGCTTCCTCTTTAGTCATTTTATCAGAAGCGGTTTCTGTTTTTTTTGCGGGATTATTTTGATTTTGTTTTTTTTTATGATTAGGTGGTTCCTTGTTTGATGGGGTATTTTCTTTTGTCTTTTTATTAGATTGTCTCTCCTTATCACTTCCTTTTTTTTTCTTTTCGCTAGAGTTTTTTTGATCTTCTTTGTTTTTTTTAGATTTATCTTGGTTTTGTTTTTTTTTATTTTTCTTTATTTTTTCACGAACAAATTCCAAGTTGAATTTTGAATCCATATCACTAGGGTCGAGTTCTAGTGCCTTCTTGTAAGCCACGATAGATTCTTCTAACTTGTTCATTCTAAAAAGAACATTGCCCATGTTGTAGTTAGTATTTTGATTCATAGATGAGTCGGGCTTTTGTTCTATTAATCTAGAGTAATTTTGTAGTGCTTTTTCATAATCACCCTTGTTTGTAGAGGCTATTACCAAGATTGTAGGAAATTTTAGGGTCGTCAGGCTTTTCTTGATGCGCTTCAAGAAATTTTTTACTTGCTTGATCATACTTCTGTTTTTGATACAACTCGACCCCTTCCATAGCTATCCCATCAACTCCTAAAGCTGAGGCAATTACGGGACAAAAGACGATCCAGATAGCTAGTAGGTATTTATTAAATAACCTGAAAAATTGAAATTTAAAAAAAAATATCATAATTAAATCATACAAAAACCTGACGTTATTTTCTACCAAACTTTGTATAAAAATGATCATGTTTTAAATGTTTTAGATAAGGGTAATATGAATATCTACAATGAATATTTCCCTAGTTGGTGTATGACAACTAGGCAATTGGACCTTTGTTTCTTAGTATGTTCTTGCCACCTTTCTTTTCCCTTGTGTTTCGGTACATAAAAGATATAAAATCCTAAAAAATGATATTATAATTCTAAAATGAGCTTTCATGTTATTTATCCGATTTTGAAAGTGAGCACTTTACTGGAGGATTTTTTCTTATGATGGGAATTGGATTTCCGGAGTTGATGATCATACTTGTCATTATCATGATCATTTTCGGGGCGGGTAAACTACCTGAAATTGGAAGTGCATTTGGGCGGAGCATAAAAAACTTTAAGTCTTCAATGAAAGAGGCGCAAGAAGGAGATGCAATAGAGGGCGAGGATAGTAAACCCGGAGAGCTTGCCGAGGCAAACCCTGACTTGGAGAATATGACAGAACAAGAGAAAGAGGCGTACCTCCGAAAGAAAGCTGAAGAAGAGGGTGAAGCAAAGGATAAGCAGATGAAAGATGAGGCAGATATGTTTACGTCGTCTTTACCCAGAAAAGGATCCTATGATTACAGCAAGGATCAAGAAAACAAAGCTTGATCCTCTTGGTAGTATATTAAAGATAATCTCCCCACAGATAACGAAAAAACCCGTTTGGCAATCAGCCTAGCGGGTTTTTTATTTTAGATTAAAAAAGTTATAAGAAAATATTCATAGTAAGTTTAAGTCATTCGGACCATGGTTCTTTTAAATTATCTATGGTCCAAACTGACCATCCATCCATATCTTTATAGATTCCTTGAGTGTAGAAGTTAAAAGGATCAAAGAAACGTATACCTTTTGATTCCTCGATTTCAAAATTGACTTGTTGAGCTTGCATTTCATTCGACTTACAATTTAAAAAACCTTCTGATGCTACTTTGGATAATTTGAATATTTCTTCGATTTTATCAGGTGCGAGTTCTTCTTCTTTAACTGCAACCTGAACTTTTTCCATGACCTCTTTTACTTCATCTTCCTCGAGATGGTGCATTTTCATAATAAAGAACCATTCAAAAATTTAAAGTTAAATAATAAAGAGATTATACAGAATAAAATTGCTAGTTAGCAACATCCAGCATTCGATTAAACTTTTTATGCTAGTTGTTCTGGTGTATTGATTCAGTTAGTTGGCTTGAGCTAATGCGATAATGGGGTCTGGAAAAATTCCTAACTGAATTGTGCCAAAGGCTGATATGGCGATGACTAGTAGGGTCATCGGTGTCAGACTGATGTGAAACTCTTTAACAGGTTCTTTCATATACATAAACACAATTACTTTCAAGTAGTAGTAGAAAGAAATAGCACTATTGAGCACAGCTATGATAACAAGGACAATGTAACCTTCTTTGAGTGCCGCACTAAAAATAAAAAACTTTGCCACGAACCCAGCTAGGGGAGGTAGCCCACCGAGGGATAGTAGAAAAATCGTCATAGTCAGAGCGATTACAGGATGTTTGTAGGCCAGACCAGAATAGTTTTCTAGCTCAAGATTTTCTTCGCCTTTCCGTCCAAGTAAAATCACAATGCCAAAGGTACCGAAGACCATAAACGCGTAGGTCAGCATGTAAAACATCAAGCTCGAAGAACTAAGTGAATTCTTTGCAATAATCGCAATAATCAAGTATCCAACATGTGCCACACTTGAGAAAGCTAAAAGACGTTTAATGTTGCTCTGCATAATGGCACCTAAATTACCGATAAACATACTGAGGACAGATACCACGCAGAGCAAAACTTCCCAGGAATAGGAAAGCTCCGGCATGGTCTCAGACATAACTCGGTAGAAGGCCGCTAAACTTGCTGCTTTAGGACCTACCGCCATGAATGCGGTAACCGGCGTTGGAGCACCTTGATAGACATCAGGTGCCCACATATGAAATGGAACAGCTGCGACTTTAAATCCAAAACCAATAATTAAAAGAACCACACCCATTAACATGAGTGGTTCGGAAAGAATTTTGTTTTCACTTATAACATTTGCGATAACGGTTAGTTTCGTGGAACCAGTGGATCCATATATCAAAGCCATTCCATAAAGTAGAAAACCCGTTGCAAACGCTCCTAATAAAAAGTATTTAAGTGCGGCTTCGTTTGATTTTGTGTTTTTACGTTGAATTCCGGCCAGAATATAAAGGGAAATAGATATGATTTCTATTCCTAAAAAAATCATAATCATGTCTGTTGAAGAAGCGAGAAGCACCATCCCAACAGTACAGAATAGAATGAGGCTATAATATTCTCCGACCTTGATTCCTTCACGTTTATTAAAGTCGACTGAAAGTAGAATTGCTAAAGCTGAGCTAATGCAAAATATGAAAATGAAAAACCGAGAAATGATCTACTACGTACGCTCCATTGAACGAAAAAACAGGTAGGTTGTACTTGGCAAGTGAACTGACTGCGGCCATTAGCAGGCCAGTTAAGCTGATGAACACTAGGATTGATTTATCTTTTCCGATAAATAAGTCTGTAACTAGCACCATCATCCCAAATACTGACAAAACAAGTACAGGTGCGAGGCTGATGAGATCAATAGCTGGTGCGGGAATTGGTTCCAATTTGTTTTTTCCTTAAATTATGGTTTAATTCCATTTTGCTGCTGATTAAGTCGTGCTATGTCTTCTATTTTGATTAACTTAGCGTGAGTAGAGTGACTTGAACCTGGATTGCCAGGCCTAAAGTTATCAGGGCTTACTTTGACTAATAAATGTTCCACTGATGCATCGAAGGTTTTTAAAAACGGTTTTGGATAGATACCAATCCAAAATACAAGAATGATCAAGGGAACGACAGTTATCAGTTCACGAGTATTCATGTCAGGTAGATTTTTATTTTTAGGGTTATCTAGTTTCTGGAACATGACACGCTGAAACATCCATAGAATGTAGCATGCGGCAAAAATTACGCCGCTAGTCGCACAAGCAGCCCACATGCCATTATTTTGAAAAACTCCTAGTAGAATAAGAAACTCACCGACAAAACCATTCATCCCAGGTAGCCCTATAGAGGATAGTGCGATTATCATAAAACAGATAGTGTACTTGGGCATTACTTTTGCCAAGCCGCCAAACTCCTTTATTTCCCGAGTATGTCTGCGATCGTAAATCATGCCAACTAGAAGGAAGAGGGCTCCTGTGCTAATTCCATGATTAATATTTTGTAGTAATGCGCCTTGGATACCGTAATGATTAAGTGCAAAAATACCAATCATAACAAAACCTAAGTGACTCACTGATGAGTAGGCAACAAGTTTTTTTAAGTCCTCCTGAACCAAAGATACTAGCGCACCATAAACGATACCAATAATAGACAACCACGCGATCATTGGCATGAATTCATAACTGGCATGAGGGAATAACGGTAGGTTAAAGCGGAGAAATCCATAAGTTCCCATTTTCAGAAGGACCCCAGCTAAAATTACCGATCCGGCAGTAGGCGCTTCAACATGTGCGTCAGGCAACCATGTGTGAAATGGAAACATAGGAACTTTGATTGCAAAAGCAATAAAAAATGCCAGGAACAGCCATTTTTGAGGGGCTAATGGTAACTCCAAGTTTTCGGTTATAAATATTATATCGGTCGTAGAAACGCCCGTCTGCTGTTCAATGGCTATATAAATCCATATGATTGCAACCAGCATAAGCAGTGATCCTACCGCTGTATAAAGGAAAAACTTAACCGCGGCGTATACTCTTCGAGGACCGCCCCACACACCAATGATGATGTACATTGGGACTAGTTGAAACTCCCAGAAAAAATAGAAAAGAAACATATCAAGTGAGATAAATACGCCCAGCATGCCAGTAGATAAAGCAAGAAAAGCCATCATGTACTCGCGTATGTTTTTCGTAATTCCCCAAGAGGCTATGATGGAGATCATAGTCAAAAATGTCGTCATTATGTATAGGAGGAGAGAGATACCGTCTAACCCAACATGATAACTTATTCCCCAAGATGATATCCAAGGAACACTGTATTCAAATTGCATTTCGTGGGTTGTTGAATCAAAATTTGTCCACAGGAAAATCGATAAAATGAAGTCGGCGACTGCAAAGGCGAGGGCGGTCTGCTTTATGGCCCCCTCTTCATCTCGAGGAAGAAGGGTTAAGAGAATTGCGCCTACGAGAGGTAAAAATGTCAAAAACGTTAGAAACATATTTTAATTCTAAATTGAGAAAATCAATAATCCGATAAAACCCACAACCATGAATAAAGCGTAATTCCGAACAAAACCAGATTGAAAATTTATCGATTGTTTACTAATCCATCCTAAGATTTTAGCTGTGCCATTGACAGCTCCGTCTATCCCTTTTGCATCACATTCTTTCCAAAGAAGATGTGAGCCTTCTACCGTTGGATTAACAATATACTCGTCGTAAAGCTCATCCACCTCATATTTGTTTTTTACTAAATCGTATCCCCACTGGCCTTCGGTCAATGAGTCAGGGAGTTCTGGTTTCTTGATATAGCAAACGTATGCCCCGAAAATACCAGCAACCGCTATGCTCAAGGACAGTAGCATTAATGCTATCTCTATCCATATGTTATGACCTTCTTCAGGTGCAAGTAGATGGGACCAAGACGGTGCGTGTTTTCCCTGTTCATGAAGCAAGTGTGCAGAATGATCAAGAGCGGAAGCCATGTCAAAATGAAACACTGGTTCAAGCCAATTGTGTAAAATATGCCATCCATGGAAAAGGGGAATACCCAATGCCCCACCAAAGAAAGCAAGTCCCGCCAAAATAACTAATGGCATTGTCATGATCTTTGGGGATTCGTGCGGATGAACATGAGGGTCAACTTTTGATTCACCAAAAAATGTCATAAAAACAAGACGAAACATGTAAAAAGCAGTAAGCAGTGCACCCGTGATGCCCATACCCCAAAGAATCACATTACCGTCTATCAGGGCATGGTAAAGAATTTCATCCTTACTGAAGAATCCTGATAACGGGAAAATCCCTGCTATAGCGAGAGTGGAAATAAAAAAGGTCACAAATGTAATGGGCATATGGTTTTTCAAAGCGCCCATCTTCCTCATATCCTGCTCTCCATGTAAACCATGAATTACACTTCCAGATCCAAGAAAAAGGCAGGCCTTAAAAAAAGCATGTGTGACCATATGAAAGATGGCGGCTGTATAGGCACCAACACCAACAGCGAGGAACATATAACCGATTTGGCTAACAGTGGAGTATGCGAGTACGCGTTTGATATCAAATTGAGTCATCCCTATGGTGGCGGCAAATATTGCGGTACCAGCACCAACAAAAGCGACTATCGACATTGAAAGTGGCGCTAAGGCGAAAAGTGCATTACAACGAACTACCATATATACACCGGCAGTAACCATGGTTGCTGCGTGAATAAGAGCAGACACCGGTGTTGGGCCTTCCATCGCATCTGGTAGCCAAGTATAAAGTGGAATTTGAGCAGATTTACCACAAGCTCCGACAAACAACAACATGGTAATAATAGTTACCGCTTCACCGTCATAAATAAGTTTTTCTGGAGCTGCATGGAATACAGTTGTAAAATCGATGGAGCCAAAAATACTAAAAATGTACATTACCGCAAGTAGAAAGGCAAAGTCCCCCACGCGATTCATGACGAAGGCCTTTGTTCCTGCATCACAGGCTGATTTTTTTTCAAAATAATACCCGATTAAAAAATACGAGCAACAGCCAACACCTTCCCAACCAATAAACATTATAAGAAAATTGTTCCCCATGATTAATAACAACATTGAGCACATGAACAAATTCATGTAAGCAAAGAACCGGTAGAAGCTATATTCCTCATGCATATATCCTATGGAGTACACATGTATGAGAAAACCGACTCCGGTTACAAAAAGCATCATCGTCATTGACAGTGGGTCAACTTGAAATCCAAACTCTGCTGTGAAGTCGCCAGCTGCCATCCAGGTAAAGAGCACTTGTTCAAAAACACGTTCCTCGGCAGGAGTCATCACTAAGCCAATGAATATAATCAAGGTGGTTAGGAATGATAAGCCGACAGATCCGGCCGCAATCAGGCCCACCGCATTCTTACCGATGCGCAATCCAAAAAATCCATTGATGATGCAACCGATCAGCGGGTATAGAGGCACCAGCGCGGTTAATTTGAGTAGCATAAGTTTTCCTTAGGATTTCATGATATTGAATTCGTCCAGATTCGTCGTGGGTTTGTTACGAAACAAGGAGATAATGATTGCAAGTCCAACTGAAACCTCAGCTGCAGCAACGCACATGACCATGAAACTAAAAATTTGTCCATCGTGAAGATTCATATAGCGGTCAAAAGCGATCAAAGAAATATTGACAGCATTGAGCATTATTTCAATTGACATGAAAACGACAATTACGTTTCTTTTAACTAAAACACCCGTCACCCCAATAACAAACAAAGTAGCGCTTAGAAACAAATAATGAGTTAAAGGTACCATTTCAAAATCCATAATTAATCGACCTTACTTTTAGCTAGGACTACAGCCCCGATCATTGCAACTAACAATAGTATGGAGGCAACTTCAAATGGTAAAACAAATTCAGTAAATAAAATTGTACCTACTTCTCTGACTGTTCCGAAAGTTTCAGTTGGCATGGCAGGGGAGTTAAAATCACCTGCATTGATAATATCTATTATCTTGTACAAAACTCCTGTTGCTAAGAGGCCAGCTAGGACATTCAATAGTACGTTTTTATCCCTACTTTGCCACTTCTCATCTTCTCCCTTTCCTTTTAAATTAAGGAGCATAATGACAAACATGAATAAAACCATGATTGCGCCAGCGTAAATAATTATCTGCAAAATAGCTATAAAATGAGCCTGTAGTAGAACAAATATTCCTGACAATCCAAGCATCATACCAATTAGAGATATAGCAGAATTGATAGGACTATTGTTTACAACCACTCCTAGCGCAAATAAGACGCAAAGGCCAGCGAGAGGATAAAAAATTAATAATTCCATTTGCCGTACATTTTTCTGGTGAACTCTACCCGGTCCTTAAGCTTTTCTATTGGCACGGATAGTTGTTCAAGGTTAAATTTCATTTCTTTACGATCGAGCATTGGTATTTCATAATCATCGCTCATAAAAATAGCTTCTTCAGGGCAAGCCTCTTCGCAGTTTCCACAAAAAATACACACGGCATAATCGATAGTAAATTCTTTGGGCCAGCGTTCAACTTCGTTTTGTTTGCCTGTNTTTTCACCTGGAATAATGTCAATACAGTAAGCTGGNCAGGCAGCCTCGCATAACCCGCAGGCTACACAATTTGGACGATTGTGCTCATTGATAGCGAGAACAGGCCGACCTCTATACGCTACCGGAATAGGGACCATTTCCTCAGGGTAATAAACTGTGAAAATCGGACGTTCTTTTTTTTGTCCTAAAAAAAATGGCACGAAACCAAATAAGTTGACGAAGAAATGGCGCGAGGTAATAAACATCCCTCTTATGATCTCAGGCAAGTAGGAGCGTTCCCACCATGTCATTTTATTAGAACGGTCAACAAAATAAGCCATATATTATATTCCTCAATATTAGTGGACTGCTAGGATCACAAGTCCAGTAACAAGAATATTTGCTAGAGAAAGTGGTAAAAGAATTTTCCACCCAAGCTTCATGATTTGATCGTAGCGAAATCTTGGGAGGGTCCATCGAATAGTCATTTGAAACCAAATAAAGAAAATTACCTTGGCAAAAAATACCGCAATGTGAATGAGCATAAGAACAAGGTTCGCACCATTAGCTCCTAAAAAGTCTAACCAAGAAAGGATGGTGGCTGCTGAAAGAAATGGTATGTGCCACGCTCCAAAAAATAAAATAGTAACGATGGCCCCGATGGTCACCATCTCTATAAACTCGGCCATAAAAAACATGCCAAACTTAAGTCCGCTATACTCGGTAAAATAACCTGCAACTAACTCCGACTCTGCTTCAGGTGCATCAAAAGGAATACGCTTATTTTCTGCAATGGATGCTGCAAGAAACATGAAGAATCCAAGTGGCTGCATAAAAAATCCCCAACTCAAGAAATCTTCTTGAGCAGCGCCTATTTCAGTTAACTTCATGGATCCATAAACCATAAGCACTCCAATAATCGTCAGCCCCATTGTCACTTCGTAGGAAATCATTTGAGAGGCTGTCCGCATTGAGCCTAGAAGGGACCAATTATTATTAGAAGCCCAGCCGGATATTACATAGCCATAAGTAGCTATTGATGCAATAGCAAAGACAAACAATAATCCAACATCTAAATCAGAAATCACCAGATTAACTTTGGTTCCCCACAGTTCATATTGGCCACCAAAAGGTACAACTGCGAAAGTAAGGATAGCGGGGATGACCGCAATTATAGGACTGAGGGTATGGAGAAATCGGTTTGCGCCTTGAGGTACAAAATCTTCTTTGGTGAACATCTTGATAGCATCTGCAATTGCATGAAATAGCCCTAATGCTGTGAACCCCATGATATCTGCTCGGTTGGCTCCAACTCGATCTTGCATAATCGCACTTTGCTTTCTCTCCACCCATGTCAAAACCGGTGCAAAAAAACCAACAGTTATTCCAATGATAAAAAGAATTTTAACTAGTGTAATTGTCAGCTCAAGAATCACTTTTATTAGGCCTAATTCAAAGGGCCGATTAAGGGTTGACGTTTGTTAATAGGATAGTCCTTCCTTAAAGGATGGCCTTTAAACTCTTCATAGAGCAAAATACGCCTCATATCCGGGTGACCATTGAACTTTATTCCATAAAGATCCCAAACCTCGCGTTCATACCAATTGGCGGTTTTCCATAAAGATGAAACTGAATCAATCGTGCAGTCATCTTCATTGACTGGAGCTTTTACTCGAAGACGGTGATTATGTTTTAATGAGTAGAAGTGGTAGACCACTTCGAAACGACTGTCTTTACGGTTTAGATAGTCGACAGCTGTTAAATCCATAAGAAACTTAAAATCAAGGTCAGGGTCATCGCGGAGAAATTTAAAAAGGTCTATCAGGATATTTTTTTGTACTGTGATGGTCTGGTCACCACGAAAATCATGAGAGTCAAGGATGACTCCTTTATACTTTGAATTAATCCTTTCAATTTGATCCGAACCCATATCTTCCTTTATTTTAATTTACTGTAATTTGAAGATTTTTTTAGACTACTCCCAGTCTAAGCCACCCCGCACCCATACATAAAGAAGGCCCACGCCCAGAATCAAGATGAACAAAAGCATTTCAATAAAGCCAAATAAACCTAGCTGCTTAAAGAGAATTGCCCAAGGAAAAAAGAAAACGGCCTCTATGTCGAAAAGAACGAAAAGAACTGCAACCAAATAGAATTTTACCGAGAACCGCTGGTGAGGGGAAACGAGTTGGGATTCACCGCACTCAAAAGGTTCCATCTTGTCCGCAAACTCACGTTTTGGACCTAGAATAGACGTCATTACTACCATGCCCACAGCAATGCCAATGGCCATGAGGAGCATAATTCCTGCACCGAGATAACTGTCTAACATGGCTGCTCCTTACCTTAGCTTGCGAGGAGATTTCATAAACTAAAGCCCAATCATTGAGTTTTCAGTTGAAGGAAATGTAATTAAAAACAAGGAGTTTTTAAGAACGTTTTAATACCTAAGGAACCCTTTAAAACCCTCATAAACCGAGCGGCGATAGTATCTAAGCATGTGCGTATTGTCAATGAAAAATCGTTTTAAAATAGAGAGGTTTTCGGGTTAATAAATGAGGGGAGGGATTAGTAGGAACTGGTACTTAAATAAAAAATAATAGGAACTTGGTTAATCAGTGAACTGGCTAGAGTTTTAGGGGTTTATAATAGAAAAACCCNTCTAGCGAACTAGACGGGNTTAAAAAATGATCCGGCCTCGTCCTACTCTCCCACACGCTCTCGCATGCAGTACCATCGGCGCAGAAAGTCTTAACTTCCGTGTTCGAAATGGGAACGGGTGTGACCCTTTCGCTATCAAGACCGGAATTCTAAATCAAATTTCGGTTTAAAATATTTTAACAATTGAATTCGTTTGAAGTAAGCATGAGAAAATTAAAGATCAAGCCTCGCGACCAATTAGTACCAGTTAGCTGAACACATTGCTGTGCTTACACATCTGGCCTATCAACCTTGTAGTCTACAAGGGGTCTACGGTCCTCCCGAAGGAGGAGGGGATATCTAGTTTTGGAGTTGGCTTCCCGCTTAGATGCTTTCAGCGGTTATCCTTTCCGAACATAGCTACCCGGCGATGCAATTGGCATCACAACCGGAAAACCAGAGGTTCGTCCATTCCGGTCCTCTCGTACTAGGAACAGATCTCCTCAAATATCCAACACCCACAGAGGATAGGGACCGAACTGTCTCACGACGTTCTAAACCCAGCTCGCGTACCGCTTTAATGGGCGAACAGACCAACCCTTGGGACCTGCTTCAGCCCCAGGATGCGGTGAGCCGACATCGAGGTGCCAAACCGCCCCGTCGATATGGACTCTTGGGGGCGATAAGCCTGTTATCCCCGGCGTACCTTTTATCCGTTGAGCGATGGCCCTTCCACATGGAACCACCGGATCACTAAGACCTACTTTCGTACCTGCTCGACTTGTAAGTCTCGCAGTCAAGCTCTCTTATGCCTTTACACTCGAAGGCTGGTTTCCAATCAGCCTGAGAGAACCTTCGCGCGCCTCCGTTACATTTTAGGAGGCGACCGCCCCAGTCAAACTACCCGCCTGACATTGTCCCTGACCCGGATTCACGGGATCGAGGTTAGAATAGCAGTGTAATAAGGGTGGTATTTCAAGGGTGACTCCACCTCGGCTAGCGCCGAAGCTTCAAAGTCTCCCACCTATCCTACACATACTAAACCGATATTCCATATCAGGTTGTAGTAAAGGTGCACGGGGTCTTTCCGTCCTGTCGCGGGAAACCGGCATCTTCACCGGTATGTCAATTTCACTGAGTCCCTGGTTGAGACAGTGTAGCCATCGTTACGCCATTCGTGCAGGTCGGAACTTACCCGACAAGGAATTTCGCTACCTTAGGACCGTTATAGTTACGGCCGCCG
>JGI26262J51727_1000966_pt1 | contig 14271 bp, 14 predicted proteins | sample SaaInlV_150m_DNA_3_FD_51727 | JGI IMG/M metagenome (IMG submission 51727)
AGAAAGGGTTAACTGAATCATGTTGTACCATATTTTTTACCCACTGAGTTCTGACTATTCATTTCTGAATGTGTTCCGGTATATAACTTTTCGGTCGGCCTATTCTGGCGTCACGGCCTTGATATTTAGCCTGCTAATGGGCGGAGTAATGATCCGAATGCTTAAAGTATTACAGGTGGGAGAACAAATTCGAGATGATGGTCCTCAAAGTCACATTGTGAAGTCTGGGACCCCAACGATGGGGGGGCTTCTTATTTTGTCGACGTTGATTATGTCTACTCTTCTTTGGGCTGATCTAACGAACTCGTATGTATGGCTAGCTCTTTTTGCAACTTTTGGATTTGGTCTTGTGGGATTTGCAGACGATATTATGAAGCTAAAAAAGAATAAGGGGATGGCAGCGAGGGTAAAGTTAGTGCTGCAAATTTTATTGAGTTTGGCTATAGGCATTTATCTAATTTATTTTGACCCCACTAGAAGCGAATATGCGACTCATTTATATGTTCCTTTTTTTAAGGAGTTTAAGCCTGACCTCGGCGCTTGGTATCTACTATTGGTAGTTGTTACGATCGTGGGCACATCAAATGCAGTGAATCTAACTGATGGGCTCGACGGACTAGCAATCGGNCCTATTATTATAGCTACTATGACCTACACCCTAATNCTTTATCTTTGTGGGCACTTTAAGTTTGCTGAATACCTTAGCATTCAACATATCAAAGATGCGGGTGAAATAGCTGTGTTTAGTTCGGCAGTAATAGGTGCCAGCCTAGGATTTCTCTGGTTTAATTCCTATCCAGCTCAAATGTTTATGGGAGATGTGGGATCTTTATCTTTAGGTGGGCTATTGGGGACAATTGCAGTTATAGCCAAACACGAACTTTTGCTTCTTTTGGTTGGGGGTATTTTTGTAATAGAAGCTCTGTCTGTCATTATCCAGGTAGCCTATTTTAAATATACCGGTGGAAAACGATTTTTTAAAATGGCGCCACTACATCATCATTTCGAGCATTTAGGTTGGGCAGAGCCCAAAGTGATTGTTCGTTTTTGGATAGTTGCCGTGGTCTTAGCCATGGTCAGCTTGAGTACGTTGAAATTAAGATAATAATGCTGCTAAAAAATAAAAATATAACGGTGGTTGGCGCTGGGTGTACTGGAGTTGAAACATCAAACTTTCTAGTTTCCAAGGAAGCCTTTGTTGTCCTTGTTGATATTAAGTCTCCCATTGAATTAGAAAAAAATATTCTTTCATTGTCCCCAAGTGTTCGGACGCTATTTGGATGTTCAGAGATTCCAAAATCTTCTGATTTAATAGTTCTTAGTCCGGGGGTAAATATTAACGCGCCATTTTTAGAGGAATCCCGCAAGCGAGGGATCCAAATTATTAGCGAAATTGAACTAGCATTTCGGTTTACTAAAACACCTATCATTGCTGTAACCGGCACAAACGGAAAGTCAACTGTAACAACGCTTATTGGGAATATCCTAAAACAGGCTGGAAAAAAAGTTGCAGTTGGAGGAAATTTAGGCACTCCTTTTGTCGCTTTACTCCAGCAAGACCCCGTTGACTATTTTGTCTTGGAAATTTCAACCTTCCAGTTAGAGGGCATTAAAACATTTCGACCGAGTATAGCGGTTATTCTTAATATTACTCCGGATCATCTCGACCGACATAAAACACTTGAGGAATATGCGGACCTTAAGGGGAGGATTTCTGCTTTTCAAAATGATGGGGATATTCTGGTTCTCAATAAAGATGATGAAAAAGTAATGAAGCAGGGAAAGCTTAGCAAGGCAAAAAAAGTTTTTTTCAGCCTTATCGACAAGGTTGATGAGGGGGCTTATTTGGAAGATGGTTCCATGTTTACTTGTTTTGATGGAAGAAAACAGCGCGTTTTGTCAGTTGGGGATCTAAATACAGCGATGCAGTTTCAAGTTGAAAACTTATTGAGTGCAATGGTGGTGGCTACCATTGTTAATACTGCTAAAGCTGACATTGTAAATATCGCCATGAAGTTTGAGGGTCTTGATCATCGTGTTGAATGGGTAAGGAAAGTCCGTGGAGTAGATTTTATTAATGATTCCAAAGGAACCAATATGGGGGCTTTGCAAAAATCTTTAAAGGTTTTTTCTCGTCCCATTATTTTGATTGCGGGTGGTAAGGATAAAGGGGGGGATTTTCGAGTTTTAAAAAATATATTTAAGGGGAAAGTCAAACACTTGGTTCTTATTGGAGAAACAAAAAATAAATTCCGTGAAATATTGAATGGCTCCTTTAGTTATGAAGACGCTGAGAGTATGGAAGATGCTGTCGAGCGGTCCATGAGTAAGGCGACGGTGGGAGATATTGTGCTGCTTTCGCCAGGGTGTTCTAGTTTTGACATGTTTAAAATTTTATCGAACGAGGAAATCAATTTAAGGAAATTGTAGGTCGTCTTTGAGTAGGGATTTTTAGTTGTTTTTCGGCTCGGTAATGAAAGCCTGAAGTCTGTTGTCTCGGTTTTTATTTTTTTGCTAGGATCGATGATTTTGGTTAAGGGTTTGGATTATATTTTATGGAGATAAAGTTGAATCGCTTAAATTCAAAACCATTCCATTGTGACTCAATACTTCTTGCTACGACAATCATACTGGTCTTAATTGGACTTGTGATGGTGTTTAGTTCTAGCGGAGTTTACGCAATGGAAAAATATAACGATGCTTACTATTTTCTAAAGCGTCAAATGATCTGGGTTGCTTTGGGGGCCATGGTAATGCTGTCCGCTCGTAAAATGAGCTACCGTGAATTAGAAAAATATACCTATTACATTATGGGCGTGGCATTTTTGATGTTAGTAGCAGTGATGATACCTGGGCTTGGAAAAGAAGTTGGAGGAGCAAGGCGTTGGTTGGTTATAGGTGGGTTAACTTTCCAACCATCAGAACTTGCTAAGTTTGCCCTAATACTATTTATAGCTAAATCTCTAGTGAAACGGTCCGATCAATTAAAAAACTTTGCCTATGGATACCTCCCTAAATTAATCGTTCTCGGTTTTTTCTTTGTTCCCATTCTATTTCAACCAGATTTTGGAACCGCAATTACTATATGTGTGGTCACGTTCACAATGCTCATGATAGCGGGATTACGCTCAAAATTTCTAATCTATTCGATCTTAGCTGTAGTTCCTCTCTTGGTCATAGCAATTATGAATGCCGAGTATCGCATGCGTAGGATAGTTGCATTTCTTAACCCATGGGAACACGAATCAAATGCAGGTTTTCAGGTTGTTCAATCGTTTTATGCATTTGGACGTGGGGGAGTGTTTGGCTCTGGAATTGGTAATAGTAGCCAAAAGTTATTTTACCTCCCAGAAGCACATACAGATTTTATTTTTTCAGTGATTGGCGAAGAGCTTGGCTTTGTAGGAACCTTGACGATTATTTTCCTATTTTCAATGTTGATTTGGAGGGGGTTTGTCATTGCTTATCATGCTAAGGATTTTTTTGGGGCTTATGTGGCAATTGGTTTGACTCTTTTAATTGGCATTCAAGCATTCATGAATATGGGAGTGACTGTAGGCTTACTTCCAACAAAGGGGTTAACGCTTCCTTTTGTCAGCATGGGAGGGTCATCCCTAGTGGTTCTAATGCTTTCAGTAGGGGTGTTATTGAATATTTCAGAAAAACCGATCCGAAATTGACCTGCGGATTATGAAACGAAAAATTGTGATTGCAGGAGGAGGAACTGGAGGACATTTGTTCCCAGGTGTAGCACTCGCAAAAGCACTTAAAGGGATTGATATCACGATGGAAATTACATTTGTAGGAACTAAACAGGGGATTGAATCGAAGGTTCTTCCTGGGGAAGGCTTTAAGTTGAAAACCATTATATCCTCCGGTTTGTTGGGAAAAAGAGGGCTCAATAGGTGGGTTTCTTGGTCAAAACTTCCGGTGGGAGCGGCGCAATCAATGTGTTTTCTAATTCGTAATCGTCCCAATCTTGTTGTAGGTGTTGGTGGTTATGTGTCTGCTCCGTTAGTATTTTCAGCCTGGCTTTTACGTATTCCGATTCTCATTCATGAGCAAAACGTATTTCCTGGTATGGCTAATAAATGGCTAGGAAAAATTGCCGATAAAGTGGCGGTATCTTATAAAGAATCCAAACAGTTTTTTTTGAAAAGAAAAGTAGAAGTGACGGGCAATATGATTCACGAAAAACTTTGCCAACCGAGAGAAGAGTTTCCTCCTCCTTTAAAACAACCATTCGGGGTACTGATTCTAGGTGGCAGTCAGGGAGCGCATTCGATCAACATGGCGATGGTAGAAGCATTAGATCTTTTGTCTGACCGTAAAGAGCGACTCCATATTACGCACCAGACAGGTGATGCTGATTATGAAAATATTAAAAAACAATATGCTGCAAAAGGGTTCTCTGCCAATGTTATGTCATTTATTACTGATATGCCTGTGAGATATCGGTTGGCTTCTCTTGTTATATGCCGTCGGGTGCCACAACTCTTGCTGAAATTACAGCAGCTGGAAGAGTATCTTTCCTTATCCCTTTCCCTTATGCAGCTAATAATCATCAAGAGCATAACGCTAGAATTATTGAGACTGCCAGTGCTGGGGAGGTGGTTTTAGACAAAGAAATTTCTGGCGAGCGGATCGCTAAATCAATTAAAAAAGCGATGGATGAACCAGAGAACCTTCAAAAAATGGAGAACAATAGTTATCGCCTTGGTAGTCGGGATGCAACTAAAAAAGTACAGGAGATTTGTTTGGAATTAATGGGCGACGCGAGAAAAGTTTCGGAAGACAATAATAAATCGAAAGAAAAACATGTTTTGTCATGCTTCTAGGGAAAATCAAAAGAATCCATTTTATCGGGATCGGAGGTTCAGGTATGAGTGGAATAGCTGAAGTTCTGATTAATCAGGGTTATGAGGTAAGTGGTTCTGATATGGCTGCAACGTCCGTAACGAATCATTTGGAACAGCTTGGCGCTAAGGTGTTTTTTAATCATGCGTCTGAAAATATTGAGGGTTCACAAGTTGTGGTGGTATCTAGCGCCATAGATACTAGTAACCCAGAAGTAACCACAGCAAAAGAGAGGATGATACCGGTAATCCCTCGTGCAGAAATGCTTGCTGAGTTGATGCGCATGAAGTATGGAATTGCTATCGCGGGGACTCATGGAAAAACAACCACAACATCTCTTGTTTCTACGGTTCTCGCTGGAGGAAAACTTGATCCAACGGTGATTATAGGAGGACGATTAAAAAATACTGGCAGTCATGCCAAGCTTGGCCAAAGCAAATTCTTGGTGGCAGAAGCTGATGAAAGCGACGGATCATTTATGCAACTTTCACCCTCTATTGCCGTAGTAACAACGCTTGATGAGGAGCACATGGATTTTTATCAAACGTTGGAAAATATAAAAGAAACTTTTCTTAAATTCATCAACAAAATTCCATTTTATGGTTCTGCTGTTTTATGTCTAGATGACCCTAACATACAATCGTTGATTCCAAGGGTGGAAAAAAGATATATCACATATGGGCTTAGTTCTCAGGCCGATTATACGGCGCGTAATATTTCAATCGAAGGATTAAAAACATACTTTAATGTGTTTTACCATGGAAAAGATTTAGGGCGTATACGTTCCGGGGCGTTGGGTCAACACAATGTTCTTAATACACTTGCGGCGGTAGCGGTTGGGATGGAGTTAGATCTTGACTTTGAAGTAATAGCAAACTCCCTTCTTCAATTTGAAGGTGTTCAAAGACGATTCGAAATCGTGAAGCAGTCAGATGAATTGACTTTAATAGATGATTACGGGCATCACCCAGTTGAAATAAAAGCGTCTCTAAAGACGGTAAAAGAAATCTGGCCTACAAGTAGGCTAGTCGTTATTTTTCAGCCCCATAGGTATTCGCGCACCAAGTCTCTAATGAAAGATTTCTGGTCTTCCTTTAATGACGCAGATCATCTGTTTGTAATGGATATCTTCTCGGCTGGGGAAAGTCCTTTAGATAAAATACACGCAAGTGCCATCGTNGAGGGAGCACGTGAATATGGGCACAAAAATGCTGACTATATTAAAAGTCAAAATGATCTAAATAAACAATTACACCGTCTTGTCAAACCTGGTGATGTGCTAATGACCTTGGGGGCGGGAGATGTGTGGAGATTGGGGCGAGATTTTCTAGCAGCAAAATTTTTACAAAAAAAATAATTATTATTTAAAGGAGGAGTTTGTTCTTATGCTGAGCGGACCTTGGAAACAAAAATTGATACGCTACGCAAATACTGGAACTGATTATAAACTTCCTATGAGGAATAGTATGGATTCACCCAGAACTATTCTGGGGAGAAAAATCACACAGAGAAAAAATATGAATATTTCTTTTTCTTTTCAAAACAAGATCAAAGGTGAAGTTTTATATGACGAAATGATGTCAAAGTACACTTCAATGCGAATTGGGGGGCCTGCAGATGTTTTCGTTTTGCCTGCTAATTTGAGAGACCTGCAAATAATTTTAAAGCACCGCGGAAACTGTCCCATATGGACAGTTGGGGAGGGAACTAATCTTCTTGTTAGGGATCGAGGTATACGAGGAATTGTGATCTCGTTAAAAAATTGTTTTAAATCAATAACACGACCGGTTTTCTACAAAACCCCTGATGGTCAAGAAAGAGGGGTCGTTCAAACAGGTGGTGGAGTAAAACTATCCTATTTAGCTAAATTTGTCGCACGTTATGGTCTCGCCGGTATTGAAAAGTTAGTTGGGATTCCAGGGTCTGTTGGTGGTTCTGTCGCAATGAATGCTGGAGCAGAGGGTGCTGAAATTAGCCAAGTTTTACGTAGTATAAAATTTATGACTCTTGATGGAGAAGTCAAAACATATAGCAAAAATGAGTTGGTGTTTGCTTATCGAAAAACCACATTTCCATCAAAAGACGGAATAGTAATTGAAGCCGAGCTGGATCTAGAAAAGGGAGAAACTTCCGCCATTTACAGGGAAATGGATAAATATTTGTCACGGAGAGGCTCAACGCAGCCATTGACTATGCCAAATTCAGGTTCGATTTTTAAAAACCCGGATGGTGAAAAAGCTGGGCGTCTAATTGAATTGGCAGGGTTAAAAGGTTGTCGAATAGGAGGGGCTAGCGTTTCGATCAAGCATGCCAATTTTATAGTAAATAAAGGAGGTGCGTTGGCAGAAGATGTTATTAGACTGATTAAGCATATTCAAACTGTGGTTGAAGAAAAAACCAGTGTCAAGTTAGAACAGGAAATTATAGTTATTTAATTATATTGACAACCATTTGATGAAATTAGAAGAAAAAATTATTGGGGTTTTGATGGGAGGTTTGTCTCCTGAACGAGAGGTTTCTCTTGCTTCCGGTAATGCGGTGTTAGAGGCATTAGGAAGGAAAGGTTTGAATGGAATAGGGATTGATGTGAGTAACGATATTGCCTTTTCGCTGAAGAAAAATAAAATTGATATAGCTTTTATAGCTCTACATGGGGTTTTTGGAGAAGATGGTTCAATTCAAGGGTTACTCGAATATTCAAAAATACCTTATACGGGTTCGGGTGTTTTAGCTAGTGCGTTAGCTTATGACAAGGTGAAGTCTAAAGAAATTTTAAAATTTAATAAAGTTCCCACGGCTGACTATCAGGTTTTATATAGGGAGAAAGGGGGAAGACAGGAGCGTGCGTTTGGTTTTCCAGTTGTCGTAAAGCCTTCGAATCAGGGTTCAAGTATCGGTGTCAGTATTGTGAGAGAAGAAAAAGAGTGGGNAGCAGCTTTGGAGTTAGCCTTCATTTATTCAAAAGAAATTATGGTAGAGAAATTCATTGAAGGTAAGTTGCTAGCTATTGGAATGAATGGAGAACAAGCTATGCCTATAGTACATATTCGCCCTAAGTCAGGGTTTTACGATTACGAATCTAAATATACTACTGGGAGAACAAAATATTCCTGCCCTGCTGAACTTGGGATAGAAGAAACTCAACGTTGTAAAGATATAGCGGTTCAGGTCTATCGATCTTTGCGAGGAAATGGAATGCCTCGGGTTGATGTGATANTGGATTCAGCGGGAGTGCCGTATGTTCTTGAAATGAACACTGTCCCTGGTTTGACGCCAACAAGTCTTTTNCCAATGGCGGCAAAACAGTCTGGATTGGAATTTGATGATTTGGTAGTTGAGATTTTAAAATCAGCCAACCTTGATTATGAAGGGTGAAATACTGTTGTGGATTTAGCTTTATTAGAAGGAAAAAAAATAGTCGACGTTTGGAAACAAAAGGGATCTTATCAGTGTAAGACTCGAAACAGAGATGGACTTTTTGCGAGAAAATCAAAATGGAAANAAACCAGCCTAGGNTTAGGTTCTATTTTTATAACTTTAATAAGNGGATTGGCAAAAACAGTTCTGGTTGTTGCATGTTTCTATGGAATGGTATCAAGCTATAGATTTATAACNCAGTCATCNCATTTTAATATTAATGAAATAAATATGGTTGGTCATAAACGATTGTCAAATGAAGAGTTGAACTCATGGATTGGAACCATAATTGGAAAGAATATTTTTAAATTGGACCTTGACGGAATTTCTAAAAGGCTAGTTGAACATCCATGGGTACAGTCGGCTTCAGCAAGAAGAGTTTTTCCTCAAGGTGTTTATGTTGAAATTCAAGAAAGGACTCCTTTTGCTAAAATTCAAATGGAACGGGTTTACGTAATGGATAACTATGGAGTTTTACTTGGGGTAGATTTAAGAGGTGTGAATAAACTACCCACTATAACGGGTATGAAAATTAAAAACTCTGAAATAGGAAGTAATGTGGCTGACGAAGAAATTATTCGTGGATTAAAAATGATGCGCAGTCTCAACCAGTTATCCATGTTTGAAAAAAATCCAATTAATAATGTGCATATTAGCAGTAGGTATAGAATTACATTTTCTACAAATACCCAAGATATCAAGGTTCACATGCGCCCAGAAATAGCACAGGAAAGTTTTAAAAATTTAGTACTGACATTAGGTGCGATAGAAAAAAATGAGAAGGATTTAAGTTACATCGATCTGTCTTTTAAAAATAGAGTTGTTGTAAAACACCGTGATGAAATTAAGAGAGAGTTCTGGAAAAATAAAAAGACATAAACCTGGAAAGGGAGAGGACGTATGTCCAAGAAAAATGAGTACATAGTAGGTCTTGATATTGGAACAACTAAAATCTGCTGCATCATTGGTGAAATTAGCCACGAGAATCAAGTGGATATCATCGGCCTAGGCCAATATCCTTCACGTGGGCTACGTAAAGGCGTGGTGGTAAATATAGATGGAACAGTGGAATCAATCAAAAACGCTGTTGAGGAAGCAGAGTTAATGGCAGGGTGTGAAATAGACTCTGTGTTTGTTGGGATAGCCGGTGGTCATATCAATAGTTTGAACAGTCACGGTATCATTGCTGCCAGAGTAAAGAAATTACGCAAAAGGATATTGAGCGAGTAATAGATGCTGCAAAAGCGATTGCTATTCCTCTCGATAGGGAAGTTATTCATGTCCTGCCACAAGAATATATTGTAGACAGCCAGGATGGAATCAAAACCCCTCTAGGTATGGCAGGAATACGCTTAGAAGCCAAGGTGCATATAGTCACCGCTGCCGTAACCTCTGCACAAAATATCGTTAGGTGTGTTAACAAAGCGGGACTAGGTGTTCGAGACATTGTTTTGGAACAGTTGGCCTCAAGTGAGTCCGTATTGTCTTCAGACGAAAAAGAACTTGGTGTCGCTATGATAGATATCGGAGGTGGTACATCCGACCTAGCAATTTTTTTTCAAGAAGCAATCAAGCATACGTCAGTTCTGACAATAGCTGGTGCGCAAATGACAAACGATATTGCTATTGGACTGCGTACCCCCAATCAAGAAGCAGAAAAAATAAAGCATGCGCATGGGTGCGCCCTTTCAGCCTTGGTGGCAGAAGACGAAACTATAGAAGTTCCAAGTGTGGGGGGGAGAGAAACTCGTACTGTATCGCGACAAATTTTAAGTGAAATTTTAGAAGCACGCGCAAGAGAAATGTTTGAAATGTTGAACCATGAAATAAACGTTTCAGGATTTCGTGACATTGTTTCTTCAGGAATTGTTCTCACTGGCGGAGCTTCAAGTCTCCCGGGAATGGGAGAACTGGCTGAAGAAATCTTTCAACTCCCAGTCCGTGTGGGAGTTCCAGCTAACCTAGGAGGATTAGTGGATGTTGTAGGTAGTCCAATGTATGCAACAAGTACCGGGTTGATTCAATATGGCATGAAAAGTGTTAAGGCAGGAATGACCCATGAACTACAAGGACGTCACTTGTTTGATAAAATTTTTAGTCGAATGAAAGACTGGGCCGAAGAATTTTTTTAACAGATTGGAGGAAAAAATGAGTCTAATAGAATTTGAATCAAAAAATGAATATTCAGCTTCCATTAAAGTTATTGGTGTGGGAGGTGGAGGAACCAATGCAGTTAATTCAATGCTACGTGGTCAGGCCATGGGAGTAGAATTTATCGTAGCAAATACGGATATTCAATCACTGGAGGCGTCTCTATGCGAGGATCAGATTCAATTAGGAGGTAGCCTAATGCGTGGTCTTGGTGCTGGGGCCAGTCCTGAAACAGGCCAACTTGCAGCTCAAGAAAGCGAAGAACACATTCGTAATATGCTCGATGGGTCTGACATGGTTTTTATAACCGCTGGGATGGGTGGAGGAACAGGAACCGGTGCCGCGCCAACCATTGCACGTATTGCTCGTGATGTGGGGGCACTCACGGTGGGCATTGTTACCAAACCATTTTCGTTTGAAGGTAAAAGACGAATGATTCAAGCCGAAGCTGGGATTAAGGAGCTAAAAGACGCCATTGACACTCTTATCGTAATTCCTAATCAAAAATTATTGAGCTTTGTTGGTAAGCAAACTTCGTTAACTANNGCATTTGGAATTGTNGATGATGTNTTGCAACAAGCAGTAGGTAGTATCTCGGATTTAATTGTCACCCCTGGGTTAGTTAACTTAGACTTTGCGGATGTAAAAACAATAATGGGTAATATGGGTAAAGCAATTATGGGGAGTGGAAGCGCAGCAGGAGAAAATAGAGCTATAGAGGCTGCTGAAAAAGCAATTTCTAGTCCACTTCTTGATGATGCCAATATCGATGGGGCTCGACAAATACTTATCAATATTACTGGCGGTAATGATATGACTCTAGCCGAGGTAGATGAAGCTGCAACCCTTATCACTGCAAATGCACATGAGGATGCTAATATAATTTTTGGTACCGTTAATAGTGAAAAAATGGAAGGGCAGATGCGAGTTACTGTAATTGCAACAGGTTTTGAAGTGAAAGCTGAGGCAGAAAAACCAGTTAATTTTCCATCAAAGAAAAAACAAGATAGCATAGATTCGCTAATGCCTATGACTGTTGGGGATGGCGGGTATCGTCACCTGAAAAACTTGGCAAATGAAATTAAGGACGAAAACCCAGAGTCTCTTGACTCATCTACAAACTTCGACGTCCCTACATTTCTAAGGAAACACGCAAGTTGAAAAATATTTTATCTTTGGTTTAGAAAATTAAAACAAGGTGGGAGACTTACTAGTTTTAACTGCCATTAATGGCCCAGTTATAATCCATATATGATATTGGATACCGTATGTTTTCAAGGGTGTGTCTATACCTTGTCGGAACATAAGGCTTGATAAATTTGCGAACTCCACCATTTGATTTAAAATCATCGGCGAACCAATCAAAGATCGGTGATAGCAAAACTCTCTTGAGTTGTTGTTTCTTATCAACTCTCATGCCTTTATTTGGGTTAGCCAAAAAAATACTCATTTGCATGTCAAGTTGTTCGTTGAGTTTTTCTGACTCGTATGCCTTCTTGGAAAGGTCGGGACAACTTATGGAAGCGCAAACAATAGCGGTGTGGATCCGAGGGTCCCCCATTTTACGAAGAATTGTATGCTCTATCTTGTCTAAAGTATGTTTTTCACCACCAACTGTTCCCGCCTTTATTTTCCACACAGATTTGAATAAGCCACCAACATCCTTGATGCTTTTCAAGGGGTAGTTGTCTGTTACAATTTTTACTGCGAAAATGTTATAGACGTTTATCCAAAACGCCAATNTATCTTGATGGTTTTTCAGTTTTGTAGGAGAAAACAACCTAAGTTTGTTGTCTAATTTATGAAAAACGGGGTCTAGTCGCAACTTTCCATAATCAACGGTGTTTAGTGATACCCCGTCGATCAATCCAGGCTCGACATACTTTTTTAAAAGTACATCCCAATCAGAAAAATCAAAAGTATTTGCAAGTGTGGGGCCAGGAATGAATAGTGAAATACATGCTAATATGAAATAAAATTTAAAAAATTTTGTTATTCTAGAATATTCTCTTGGCATTAATTGCTTACTTTGAGTACTGTCCATATTACTGAGATAGGCTTATGAAATTTCATGGTAATGCTTTTAAAATGTAACTCTGTATTCAGAGTATGATTTTGTGAGTACTAATTTATATGATTTTATTACAGCATGAAAATATTTTTTCCGAAACAATCCAATATAGCGTGTGTAGTGATTNAAAAAAAATCTTTGTATTTTAATATGGATTTTACGACCGAACCTAAAAAATTTCTCTATGTTTCCGACCTTGACGGTACTCTCCTAGATGGTAACGGACAATTACCTGAAAATTCAGTGCAAAGAATAAATAGGCTTATTGATAAAGGCCTTAATTTTACTATAGCAACGGCCAGGAATTATGATTCGGCTTATCCTCTGCTAAAAGGCCTTAATATTAAACATCCCGTTATCTTGTTTAATGGGGTGTATCTAACAGAACTTCATACAGGGGAGAATATCTTTTTTTCGGACTTTATATCGTTGGATATTATCAGAAAGGTGGTTTCTATAGTCGAGGCGTATAATGTTAATCCTTTCATCTATACCTATGGAGAAGAGCACTTTGCCTACTACAAAGGGGTCAATAATCTTGGATCGCAGTCATATGTCGATATTATATCTTCTGAAAAAAGGGCTCGAAAAGTAGACGAGTTTGTTTTTTCTGAAAAGGAGCGAATATCAGGGTTTCTTTTAATTGACACTAGTGAGGTTCTTGAACCGGTTTATGCTGAACTGAACTCATTATATGCAGGTGAACTAAATATTTATTTTGCGCGCGATGTATCCAATCCTAAATTNCATTGGTTACAAAGCTTTCACCAAAAAGCAAGTAAAGGAAAGATGTTAAAACAAATGACCCTGCATCTTGATATTCCACTTTCAAATACCGTAGTTTTTGGTGACTATCTGAATGATCTAGATATGTTTAAGGTCGCAGGTTATTCGATTGCCGTCGAAAACGCGATTCCTGAAGTTAAGTCTTCAGCTCACCGGGTAATTTCAAGCAATGTAGACCAAGGAGTGATATGTTATCTGGAGTCTCTCTTTGAATAAAACTGTTATACTACTAAATTAATTTTGGAGATTAATTAAGGACTATGTCAAATTCTGAACAACCACGGGAAGCAGATCAAACACTCTACCAACGAGATAAAACTGCCAAGGAGCCTAAGGTTAGCGCAGATATAGAAACCACACCAAAACCAAAACCAAAACTAAGAAAGGCTTTTGTTGCTAAAAAGCTTGTTAAAATAACAGATAAGCCCCAAGAGTATCGTGCGCGACATATCAGAGTTTCTACTCTTGAATCCGCTAATATATTTCGTCAGGCCCTTATTGATTTTCAAAAGGAACTTGCCTCTGAGCCTATTGAAGATCCCGACAAGCCTTTCCATGATCAAGCCAAGGTGGAAAATTATTTCATCCGGATCGCCAAAAAATATAGCACTTGCTCAACTAAGGCTCTTGGGGGAGATTTGGATTGGGTCTGTAAAGGCATGAATATTCAACCGGCGGCAACATTCGGTGGTATGGAAATGAAGAAAGAAGAAATAGTTACCTCAGAATTGATTGATGTGATAACGCAGTCAGAAAAATATTCTATTCCAGAACCTATTAAAACTAAGTTAGGTTATCATATTATTCTTTCGTGTGAAAATCGGGATAGGGTTGAAAAAGAAAAAATTATTACTCAGCCCAAGCCTCAATCCGCTCCTACTGGCACTAATATTCCAACCTAATAAAACTAATAAAACTAATAAAAAGGCATGAAGTAAGTACTGCAAATTATAGATAAAAAACGCTGTTTTTTTTTAAAAAATTTTTCA
>JGI26262J51727_1000991_pt1 | contig 14052 bp, 10 predicted proteins | sample SaaInlV_150m_DNA_3_FD_51727 | JGI IMG/M metagenome (IMG submission 51727)
ATGGGATCTTCGCTAGCCTGGGATAGGGAGCGTTTCACCATGGATGATGGATTATCAGATGCAGTCGCTGAAGTTTTTGTACGCCTCCATGAAGAGGGATTAATCTATCGTGGCAAACGCCTTGTTAACTGGGATCCTGTGCTCCACACAGCTCTATCTGATTTAGAAGTTATCTCTACAGAAGAGAGTGGCTCCCTCTGGCATATGCGCTATCCACTTGCTGATGGTAGCGGTCATCTAGTAGTAGCCACTACAAGACCAGAAACTATGTTAGGAGATAGTGCTGTAGCCGTACATCCAGATGATGAGCGCTACACCGATCTTATTGGTAAAGAGATCTTACTCCCCCTAACTGAACGCACTATACCGATTATAGCCGATGATTATGTAGATCCTGAATTTGGAACTGGTTGTGTAAANATAACTCCAGCCCATGATTTTAACGACTACGAGATGGGAAAACGCCACAACCTAAAAATAATTAATGTCCTAACTATTAATGCAGAGATCAACGATGAGATGCCTAAGCCATACCGTGGCATGGAGCGCTTCGTAGCACGCAAGCAGATCATCAAGGATCTAGAAGAGTTAGATCTTATGGATAAGATTGAACCACATAAGTTGATGGTGCCACGAGGTGATCGTTCCCACTCTGTAGTTGAGCCATACCTAACCGACCAGTGGTATGTAAAAACTGCTCCCCTAGCTGAACCTGCTATAGATGCCGTTAAAAGCGGAAAGATTAAATTTGTTCCACAAAACTGGGAAAAGACCTATTTTGAGTGGATGAACAATATTGAAGATTGGTGTATTAGTCGCCAGATATGGTGGGGACATCGCATCCCTGCTTGGTATGACAATGACAACAACATCTTCGTTGGACGCAATGAGAAAGAGGTGCGCGAGAAACACTCTCTGAATAATGATATAGAACTGCGCCAAGACGAAGATGTTTTAGATACCTGGTTTTCATCTGCACTATGGCCATTTTCCACCCTCGGCTGGCCAGAGAAAAGCCCAGAACTTAGTACATTCTATCCAACTAGTGTACTAATTACTGGNTTTGACATTATATTCTTTTGGGTAGCCCGCATGGTTATGATGGGGCTTAAATTTATGGATGATGTACCCTTCAAAGAGATATACATTCATGGATTAGTGCGCGACTCACATGGTCAAAAGATGTCTAAATCAAAAGGTAATGTACTCGACCCTATCGACCTAATAGATGGAATTGAACTAGAAGAGCTGGTCAATAAAAGAACCACTGGACTAATGCAGCCACAGATGCGGGAGAAAATTGAGAAGGCTACCCGTCAAGATTTTCCAGATGGAATATCTTCTTATGGTACAGATGCACTTCGTTTTACTTTTGCAGCACTTGCTTCTAATGGTCGAGATATTAATTTTGATCTAGGAAGGATTGAAGGGTATAGAAACTTCTGCAATAAGATCTGGAATGCGGCTCGTTATGTCTTAATGAATACTGAAGAGCAAGATTGTGGAACTGATGAAAGTTTAGCAATTGAACTATCAATTGCTGATCGTTGGATTATAAGCCGCCTCCAAGAGACTGAAAATGAGGTTGANCGGGCCTTTGGGGACTACCGTCTCGACCGTGCAGCTAACGCAATCTATGATTTCACTTGGAACAACTATTGTGACTGGTATCTNGAGCTATCAAAGCCNGNACTCTATAACGAACAGAGTAGTGCGGCTGCACTACGCGGAACACGCCGCACCTTAGTTCGAGTTTTAGAGACTCTACTTCGTCTTGCACATCCAATTATGCCATTCATAAGTGAAGAGATCTGGCAACGCATCGCTCCGCTTNCCGGTAAAAATGTTGATGAAAATNCCACAGAGCAGAGCATAATGTTAGAGCCATACCCTACATCTGATCAAACTAAAATTGATACAAATGCGGAGGAGGAGATGGAGTGGATACAGGAGTTTATCCTTGGAATCAGAAGCATTCGTGGAGAGATGGATATCCCTCCTGGAAAAGCTCTCTCTGCGCTTATTCAAGGCAGTTCAGAACTTGATCAACAACGCTTAGCTACTCACAGTAAAACCATAAACTCACTTGCAAAACTAGAGTCTCTTGAAATTATCGAGCCAACAGCTAATACTCCAGAATCAGCTACTGCTCTAGTTGGTAATATGAAAATATTAATCCCTATTGGAGGATTGATCGATAAAGAGGCAGAGATTAGCCGTTTAAGTCGTGAAATTGAAAAGGTTAAAACTGAAATATCTCGTCTCGAAGGAAAGCTCAATAATGCCAACTTTGTAGATCGTGCGCCAACTGCGGTGNTTGATAAAGAACGAGATAAACTCACAAATAGCATNAATCGTCAGCAACAGCTTCAAAGTCAAAAAGAGAAGATTGCAGAGCTATGAGAACTATATTACTATTAATTGGATTAAACATTATAACTGGGCTAGCTATCAGTGCAGAAACAGATGTAAGTAGTAAATATATCTCTGGTGTTCCAATTCCACTACGAGATAAACCAGATCCAAAAAATAGTAAAATAGTTCAACTTCTAAAAGTTGGCGAAACTGTTACTCTTACAGAAAAGAGTGAGGGGATGTTTAGCTACATAACCACAAAGTCAAACCTTAGTGGTTGGATCCCTAAACGCTACTAACTTCCACCTCACCATTTCCTGAAGCGATATCAGCACCAGAAGATAACTCAGGAAATAGAGCTTTAGATATAAAGGGAGCATTAGAGCTAGAGAGAGTCAAAGGAGAGAACAGTGCTATGCAGCAAGAGATGAGAGTCTTAAATGCAAAAATTAGAGATCTTATAGAGTCTAGTCGCTTGTCAGTAAAAGAGATTGAGGCAATCCGTGAAATAAGTAAAGATGCACTAAAAAATAAGGAAAGAGACACAAAGCTGCAGAACAAAATAAGAGCTCAAGACCGTGAATTAAAAACTCTGACCCAAGAGAATATTGCTCTACAAGATCGTAAGGATCGTGACTGGTTTATGAGCGGTTCATTTGTAGTTATAATCTCATTGCTTACTGGATTCTACCTCTCAAAAAGAGGTAGTGGACGCAGTAACAGAACTACTCATACTAGAGTATAGCGATATCCTAAAAACTATAGTTGGCTAACATCACGCACCGCCCCACGCGCTGCGCTGGTAGTCATCGCTGCATAAGCTCGAAGTGCTACAGAGACATTACGCTCTCTATCTACAGGCTTCCAGCTTTTAACACCCAACTCATCCATTGCTTTACGCCGTTTTATCAGCTCTACTTCATCTACAGCAAGGTGAATTGATCGATTTGGGATACTGATCTCAATAGTATCACCCTCTTCAACTAGCCCTATAGCTCCGCCCTCTGCCGCCTCTGGTGAGGCGTGACCTATAGATAGCCCAGAAGTTCCACCAGAAAATCTGCCATCCGTTATCAATGCACACTCTTTGCCAAGCCCTTTAGATTTGAGGTAACTGGTTGGATAGAGCATCTCCTGCATACCAGGACCTCCACGCGGCCCCTCGTACCTAATCACAACCACATCACCAGCCTTTATCTTATCATTTAAAATAGCATCCACTGTACTGTCTTGACTCTCAAAGACTCTTGCTCTTCCGCTAAAATCAAGACTAGCTTTATCTACACCTGCAGTCTTAACAATACACCCATCTTGCGCTATATTACCATACAGCACCGCAAGTCCACCATCTTGACTAAAAGCATTTGCACCATCACGAATACAGCCACTACTACGATCTCGGTCCAGACTCTCATATCTTTTCTCTTGACTAAATGCTACTTGAGTTGGCACATTACCAGGTGCCGCAAGATAAAATTTCTCTACTGCACTATCTTTAGTGTGAAAAATATCCCACTTATTCAAAGCCTCTCCAATAGTTTTAGAGTGAACTGTACCCTGCAATGGATGAATCAAACCTTGCCGTTCAAGCTCTCCTAGGATAGCCATAACACCTCCAGCACGATGTACATCTTCCATATGGTAGTCAGGAGTAGATGGTGCAACTTTACATATATGTGGAACTTTACGTGACATCCGATCCATATCCTCCATAGTAAAGTTAACCTCAGCCTCTTCTGCTGCCGCCAAGAGATGGAGTACTGTATTGGTAGATCCGCCCATAGCTATATCTAATGCCATCGCATTCTCAAATGATTTAAATGTGGCTATAGAACGAGGAAGTACTGAGTCATCATCCTCTTCATAATAACGACGTGCTAAAGAGACAATAGTTCTACCAGCCTCTAAAAATAGCTCCTCACGATCTGCATGCGTTGCAAGCATAGTACCGTTTCCAGGCAGAGAAAGACCTAACGCCTCCGTGAGACAGTTCATAGAGTTAGCGGTAAACATTCCAGAACATGATCCGCAGGTTGGGCACGCTGATCGTTCCATCTCTAGTACATCTTCATCAGAGACCTTATCATCTCCAGCTGCAATCATCGGATCAACTAGATCAAGATGAACTTCTTTCCCTTGCAATACAGTTTTACCTGACTCCATCGGTCCACCTGAGACAAAAATCACAGGTATATTCAAACGCAGTGATGCATTCAACATTCCAGGAGTTATTTTATCGCAATTAGAGATACAGACTAGCGCATCAGCACAGTGGGCATTAACCATATACTCAACAGAGTCTGCAATAATTTCTCGAGAAGGGAGACTATAGAGCATACCATCATGCCCCATCGCAATACCATCATCTATCGCAATAGTATTAAACTCTTTGGCAACACCTCCAGCCTTCTCAATCTCACGCGCTACCAACTGCCCCATATCTTTAAGGTGAACATGTCCTGGTACAAACTGGGTAAAGGAGTTAGCAACTGCAATAATTGGTTTTTCAAAATCATCATTAGTCATACCTGTTGCTCGCCATAAAGCACGGGCTCCCGCCATATTACGGCCATGGGTTGTAGTGTGTGAACGATATTTTGGCATAATTATTTATCCTGTAAAGGTGGGGAATTAACAGCTGGATTAACAGCTAGTGAACTAGCTTGTTCACTCTGTATCTGCATTGGATTACTAATCACAATAATAAAAAACATTAAAAGGGCAATAAATATAGCCATTGCCCAGAGTATTATATGAGTTATTCGGTTCATTCTATATACACTACCTATTCGGGTTTTCAGAAATTGTTCCTGACTCTCTTAGTGCATCATTGTGCTCTTTAAAGCCGGAGTAAACCGCTTCCGCAAGCTCTTTCTGCTCATCCAACTTATCTCGTTTCAAGGCAAAAGAGACCGCAACTTCGATAGTAAATAGATGTTCTATAGTCAAGAGTGGCGGCTCATTTTTATCATCGACATCATCCTCAGAGACCAAAGATGAAGCATCAGCCTTACTACTATCTGCATACACCTCCAGAAGAGAGCTTAATAGATCATAGACCTCCCCAACTTTTTTAAATTCTGAAGCATGATACGCTCCATTCAAACTTGCCATTCCAATTAAGCGCAGTGCTGCTACGAAATACTCATCAGGTATGGTAGGGATTGATAATTTAGAACTCTCTTCTTTTGTCACAGTTAAGATCTCCCTTAAAATACTCTAGGCTTACTACCTTGATTCTGTTCTGGATCAAACCAATTAAGTCTATCATGAAGGGTAACCACACTACCTATTATGATTAAAGTTGGTGGTTTAATTTGCGANTCTGCTACTATTTCAGGAAGAGTTACTAACGAACCTATATACTCTTTCTGATCTGGGGTTGTCCCTTTCTGTACTAGAGCTGCTGGAGTTAATGGATCCATTCCGTGCTCAATCAATTTTGCAGAGATAGTCTTAANTCCTTTCAATCCCATATAAAACACAATAGTCTGTCCTGGCTGAGCAAGAGCTGCCCAGTTTAAATTTGAACTGTTATCTTTTAGATGACCTGTTGCAAAAGTTACTGACTGCGCATGATCACGATGGGTCAGTGGAATTCCAGCATACGATGATATACCCGATGCTGCAGTTATACCTGGAACTATCTGGAATGAAATCCCTCTCTCTGCTAATAACTCTATCTCTTCTCCACCTCTACCAAAGATAAATGGATCCCCACCTTTTAGACGCAACACCCGCTTACCCTGCTCTGCCAACTTAGCAAGAAGTTGATTAATCTCACTCTGTGGTACAGAGTGGTTACTACTCTCTTTACCAACATAGATCTGCTCCGCATCGCGCCGTACTAAATCTAACACTGCCGGTGATATCAATCTATCATAAACTACCACATCTGCCTGCTGCATTAGACGCAACGCCCTAAAAGTTAATAGATCAGGGTCTCCAGGACCGCCACCAACCAGATACACTTCACCTTGNTTAAGAATATTGTCTTTTCCGCTAGTTCTACCGCTATGTTTGTTAGAACAGTGCTCAATCATATCTTGCATTGATTTTTCAGCCTCACCCTCCCTGCCAGAAAATACCATTTCAGCAATTGGTCCTTGAAGCATCTTCTCCCAAAATATTCGGCGCTGCTCTGGCTTTATCTTCTCCTGAACTTTAAGGCGGAAGCGAGAAGCTAGTTGTGCTAAACGTCCATACGCAGATGGGATCATTGTCTCCAACTGAGAACGAATCAAACGAGCTAACACTGGTGATGAACCGCCTGTAGATATTGCCGCAACTACTGGTGAGCGGTCAATAATTGATGGGGTAATAAAAGTACATAGTTCTGGAGCATCAACTACATTTACTGGAATATTATGTTGTTGTGCCAACTCTGACACTTCTCTATTAACCACACTGTTATCTGTAGCCGCATAGATCAACTGCTGCTTATTAATATGCGAGTTCACGAACTCACTCTCTATCCACTCTATCTGACTATACTCTTTATTCAATCTATTTAAACTATCACCCAACTTTGGGGAGACAACTTCTACACTTGCCCCAGCTCGTATTAACAATTCAACTTTACGCGCTGCAACTTCACCACCTCCAACCATTAGGCAGCTACGGCTACGAAGATCTACAAATATTGGTAAAAAATTCATATCTATTACTCCTACACTCTCTTAATGTTTTATATATTTATGTATCTATACTCTCGCAACCCATATAGTTGCGGAGTACTTCGGGAACAGTTATTGAGCCATTCTCCTGTTGATAATTTTCCAAAACCGCAACCAGAGTCCTGCCAACGGCTAAACCTGAGCCATTTATAGTATGCAGAAGTTCTGGTTTTCCTGTCTCTGGATTGCGCCAACGAGCTTGCATTCGACGAGCTTGAAAATCCTCAAAGTTACTACAGGATGATATTTCACGATAGGCACTCTGTCCTGGTAACCAAACCTCTAAATCATAAGTTTTAGCTGAAGAGAAACCTATATCACCAGCACATAGCGCCATTACTCTATATGGAAGCTCTAATTTTTGCAGAATAGTCTCCGCATTTTTTGTCAACTCTTCCAATGCAGCGTAAGAGTCGTCAGGATGAACTGCCTGTACCAACTCCACTTTCTCAAATTGATGTTGACGAATCATCCCTCTAGCATCTCTGCCATAAGAGCCCGCTTCACTACGAAAGCATGGAGTATGAGCAACGCGCTTAATTGGAAGGTCATCTACAGAGACAATTTCATCACGAAAGATATTAGTGACTGGAACCTCCGCAGTTGGGATAAGATAAAAATCTTTAGCCTGCTCCTCTTCTGGAACCCCTGCAGTACCTAACGAGAAGAGATCCTCCTTAAACTTTGGAAGCTGTCCTGTGCCGTGGAGACTATCAGCATTNACCACATATGGCACATAACTCTCNAGGTATCCATGTTCTTGAGTATGAACATCTAACATAAATTGGGTTAGCGCACGATGAAGACGGGCAATCCCTCCCTGTAACACTACAAAGCGAGACCCTGTAATTTTAGCTGCTACCTTAAAATCCATCCCTCTTAAATTCTCACCAATATCCACATGATCTTTAACTTCAAAACCAAATTCTTGTGGCTCACCCCAGCGCCGTATCTCTACATTCTCATCCTCCCCCTTTCCATCAGGAGTAGTTTCGTGAGGTATATTTGGAATACTCATCACTATCTTACTAATCTCCTGCTGAATATTAGTTAGATCCTCCTCGGCTGACTCTAAATCACCCTTAATCTGAGATACCTCAGCTAGAAGTGGTGCAATATCTTCACCAGCAGCCTTACTCTTCCCAATCTGTTTAGAGATACTATTCCGTCGACTCTGGAGCTCTTCAGTATTAACTTGACTCTCTTTTCTACGCATCTCTAACTTTTTCAAGGAAGCACTATCTAACGCAAATCCTCTACGCACTAACTCTGATTCAACTCCAACCAAATCATCTCTTATCTTTTTTGGATCTAACATATTACCCTTATTTTAAAATTTCAAAACTAATAAACCTATGACATTCGTCCAATAATAACCCCTAACCAGGCAGCTCCAACACATATAACCACACTACCAACCATATTCAACATTGCACGCAACAGCTCTCCTGACTCTATTAAGTTTAGAGTCTCCATTGAGAAAGTAGAAAATGTAGTAAATGCACCAAGCATTCCGATTACCAGAAAGGCGCGCCATTGCGGCCCTAATGCTAAACGCTCAGTCAACAATACAAATAACAGCCCCATAAGTAAGGATCCCACCGTATTTACGGTCAGAGTTCCCCACGGAAACCCTCTTCCCAACCAACTGTATATTGCATTGGATAGTATGTAGCGCATTACAGCACCAACAGCACCTCCAGCGGCTATAGCTATTATCTGCATAACGAGTAATTATAGCAGACTAAAGGTACTCTAGGCGATCAATTAAACATAGTAGTCAACTAAACCCATGCGTCCTACAGCCATTTCAGAAATTGATATTACCTCGTCATCTACAGAGTCATCACCAGCAAGACCTTGCTGTCTAGAAGCTCCATTCGATCCACCTCTATCATTTGCACTATTCTGCCCCCGTTTCCCAACATTTACATCAGATAGATTTAACCCCTGCTGCTCTAACATCTCTCTGATTTTGGGAATTGATGACTCTAGAGAGTCTCGTACAGATGCATGCCCACTCTGGAAAGTAAGCTGTGCCTGATCTCCACTAATTGTTAGTTTAACCTCTAGTATGCCGAGATTTGGTGGATTAAGACGAATCTCTGCAGATTGCAAGCGCTTGCTCGACATAACCAACACTCTCTCCCCCAGTTCAGNTGCCCACTTTTTACTCTGCTGTGGCGGTACAGTCATCCCTTTCAATGTTTCAGCGCGAGAAGATACTGTAGTTGGATCAAGACCAGCTGTAGTTAAAGTGGATGGAGTGACCTCATTGAGTGACGCTACTGAACTATTACCATTAGTCAATGCAGAATCAAAAGTGAAACCAGCTTGCATTCGCTCACTAATAGTCTGTAATGGAAGCTGTTGACTAGTAGCTAATTGATTTCCTAACTGTTGAGTTGTTGCTGGCGAATTACCATTGTGCTGCTTATCTAGAGACTGCTTATCCCTACCTAAATTTCGCGTCACAAATAGATCAAGTTCGGCTTCGCTCTCCAACTCCACCTCCGCATCTACCTCTGCCTCTAACTCAACTTGTTCAAGAGGTCTTGATCTTATACTTTGCAGATCAACTCCTCTAAGCTGCGGTTGTGCAATATCTAATGGCAGACCATTTAGTGGCTGTGGCTGTGGCTGTGGCTGTGGCTGTGCAACAGCATCTAACGGTAGACCATTTAAGATACGCTCTTGGAGCTCGACTTGACCACTCTGCAGATCTCTATTAAGCTGCTCTCTTCTCTGCTGCTCAACGGCATCTAGTGGTAAACCATCTAGCATTCTATTTTGTAAGTCGGTTAACTGCTCTTTGCTAGCTGGAAGTGAAGGTGGAGGTGGGGTTGCCACCTCCCCTTGCTCTATAATTTTTTTATGAAGTTCCATACGCGATAGAAACGGTAGATCTGCACCATCGACTCTATCTCTTATTTCACTAAGCTGCTTACTAATTTCACCAGCCTCATAACCTAGTTGAGAACTATCTACTTTAAACTGATCTAGTACTACTTCATCTTTAGCTGCAGAACTATATTCTAGCGTGACTGGTGATTGCACTTCTGATTTAGACTCTAATTCTGAGCTATTTAATTCTTGAGATAACTCCTCTTTCGGTAAAAGATCATCACCTGTTTCAGAGTCTACATCTNTCAATTGCTCATGACTGTTTGGATGCTCAAGGCTACTCAACTGCTCATTCTTGCCGCTTAGTGGCAATTCACTGCCTCTACCTTCACCCTCACGATTACCGCTCTCTCTCTGTAAAGGTGGNTCCATCTTATCCTGCAACAAGNCAGAAAATGAATCATCTTCACTTATATTCTCAACAGGTTGAGCACCTTTACAGCTGCAAACAGTAGGAGCTCTACCAGAAGAGTTAAGCGTTAACAACGGGTTTGAATTACTATTAATGTCTGTTTCCATCCAATTTTCCTCAATAAAAAAGATAACTGAATACTATACTGCAAACCTTGTGCCAAAACCTGTACCAAACATTACAGCAACTATCTACCCAAACTATCTACGTAACTATTTGCCTCTAGCTGAACGCCCACTATTAATATCGTCAACCATTTTCTGCTCTTTTTTACGCTGCTCTCGCTTAAACAACTCTTCACGATTACTGCTAGCCTTTGCCAGAGCCCGACAACGAACTCTCTTTTCCATCCACACTTGACGTAACATATTCTCCTGCTCTTGCCAAGCTTCGATCTGACTTTGTTGAGATGAGATAGCAAGATCCAGTTTATTTAAAAATGCATATCGGTTTCTAACCTGTGAGATATCCCCATAACTGTCAGGATTAACCATATTTTCCTGATACTCTTTAAGGTATAAGTTAAGGTCGTCTAACTGCCTCTCCTGCCCCTGTAACTCTTCACGACATTTAGCAAGAGCAGTGATAGCTTTTTTCTCCTCTTCCTCTGCGATATTTATCACACTCTCTAGTCTAGCTGTTTGATTTTTATTATCCATAACAACTCTACTCAATAGACTAAACTATAACTGCTGGAGTAAAACTATTTTGCATTAAAATAGATAGACCTTGAATACTCTGCTCTAGGCTTTCTGACTCTCCGCGCTGTTGGCGTAAAAAGTTATTCATTTGTGGATAGTACTCTATTGCCTCATCAATAGTAGGATCACTTCCTTTCTGATAAGCACCCACACTAATCAAATCTTCATTTTCACTAAAACGAGAGTATATCTTTCTAAACTGCTGTGCTATTTTAAGGTGTTCTGGAGAGATAATATCATTCATTACTCGACTGACTGAAGCTTCAATATCAATAGCTGGAAAACGACCTGAAGCGGCAATATCTCGTGAAAGTACGAAATGCCCATCTAAGATAGCTCTAGCTGCATCTGCAATTGGTTCATCATGATCACCACCCTCGACTAAAACCGTATAGAATGCTGTGATAGAGCCACCATTATTTCCGCCTATACCTGAACGCTCCACTAACTTTGGAAGCTTTGCAAATACAGATGGTGGATAACCTTTGGTTGTGGGAGGTTCACCAACNGAGAGACCAATCTCTCGTTGTGCCTGAGCAAAACGAGTTAGAGAGTCCATAAGNAGCAGCACATCTCTNCCTTGATCACGAAAATATTCGGCTACTGTATGAGTCAGCATTGCACCATGCATTCGCATCAGAGGTGTGTCATCTGCAGGAGTAGCTATAACCACAGCTCTGCGCATACCCTCTTCACCCAATATTTTCTGGATAAATTCTTGCACCTCTCGTCCTCGTTCTCCAATCAACCCCACCACAACCACATCTGCAGTTGTTGCTTGAGTCATCATCCCCAAAAGAACACTTTTGCCTACACCACTGCCTGCAAATAGTCCAATACGCTGCCCTTTCCCAATAGTTAAAAGCGAGTTAATAGCTTTAACTCCGACATCTAAAGGAGTATCAATAGGAGAGNGACTTAGAGGATTTACCGATTTACCATTGAGCGTTCTATGTTCTTGTGAATCTATAGGACCTTTACCATCCATAGGATTTCCAGCTCCATCAATTACTCTTCCTAAAAGAGAATCTCCAACTGGAATTTTGAACTGTCTACTGGATGGGGTTACATGAGCTCCCGGTGATATTCCTTGAATATCACCGACAGGCATTAAAAATAGACTCTCATCCTGAAACCCGACAACCTCTGTCTCTGCACTAGACCCATCATCTAGCTCTACCATACAGCGCCCACCAAGTGGTGCACGGCAACCAACAGCTTCNAGGGTCAACCCCACCATTCGTTTAAGACGACCTTTGACTTCCGGCTCCAGTTCAACATTAGCACTCTGCTGTAATCTCTCCAGCGTATCTGTCAACACTGCTTTCTGATCAAACTTATCTGCAGTTATTTCACCATATTCCATATTTTCTATCTATGAACTACTATCTATAGCATTAGTTAAATCACTATCGGAACTATTAACATCCCCCCCTAACTCCTCCTCAACTGTTGACTCTTGGTCAATTTTTGTGATATCTTGATCTACTTTATAACTCTTTCCGAAAACATTTTGCAGAGAGTGCTCTATACGGCTCTCAACCGTAGCATCAACACTAAAAGTGTGGGACTCAACTAAACAACCTCCTCGCGTAATAGATGCATCACCCTCAACACTCCAATTAATAGTTGTAGATGCAACTCCTTCACCTCTTTCAATAATATGCATATCATCAGGGTGCATACGAAGTCGAACTTCTCTTTCTGTCATTGGTAGATGTGTAAAAAGATCATTAACCACATCACTAATTCTCTCTGGCTTTGCGGTTAGCTCTCCTTGAATTACCTGCTGTGATACTTTCGTCACCAACAACGCAATAGAGTTTATAACATCTTGAGACAACTGATTCTCTAACGGATTCTTTAGTGCTTCTACCAGCTCTTCAACTGGTTTAAGAGCTTCCCTGCTCTCTGTTTGCGCTAGCTGCTCCCCCTCCTCTCTACCTTTGGCAACCCCTTCAGCATGACCTGCAGAGAAATTTTCTGCATAGAGCTCCTCTTTTGCTATATTAAAAATCTGCTCCTCTCTACTAAGTTTTGGTTCAGCCACCACTAAAGCAAGATTAGCTGATATATCAGGAACCTCCCATGCTGTCACCGACTCACTATGACTCTTATTCATCAGCGATACAACTTTTCTACTACACTGGATCATACATACTCCTCTCCACCAGCACCACCTAACGCTATTGTTCCATCATCAGCCAGCTTTCTAACAATAACAAGGATCTCTTTCTGCGCATCTTCAACTTCACTAAGTTTAACTGGCGGCATAACTTCCATATCTTCCAGCATCATCTCTGCTGCTCGTTTAGACATATTACTAACAAACTTATCTTTAATAATTTCATCTGCACCCTTAAGCGCAAGCACCAATCTCTCAGTTGGAATATCGCGCAACATTGTCTGTACACCACGATCATCAATATCAACCAGATCAGCAAACACGAACATCTGATCTTCGATCTGCTGCTTAAGATCTGGATACATTTTATCGATCCCAGAGAGGATATCTTGATCTACCCCGCCCTGTACCAGATTCAATATATCCGCTGCTGTTTTTACCCCACCCATATCACTAGAACTAACTGAAGATGTGATCGCTGCATCATCCAAAATATTATTCAACTCTAACAGAGCCTCAGACTGAACACCCTCTGCTGAGGATAGCCTTATTATGACATCAGTTTGTAGTCTGGTTGGTAGTTCAGATATCACTTCCGCAGCATGCTCTGACTCTAAAAAGCCTAGCACTACAGCAATAACCTGGGGATGCTCTTTTTTAACCATCTCTGCAATAGTGTTCGCATCCATCCATTTCAAAGACTCTAGTCCATTGACTCCATCATTCGACATAAGGCGATCAACTAAACTATTCCCCTTCTCAGGACCTAGCGCTTTATTCATAACTCCACGAATATAAGAGTTAGAGTTGAGACCTAAAGTTGTTATAGAGTGAGTCTCTTGTAGAAATACTCCGAGCACACCACGCAACTCTTCAGTA
>JGI26262J51727_1000994_pt1 | contig 14033 bp, 10 predicted proteins | sample SaaInlV_150m_DNA_3_FD_51727 | JGI IMG/M metagenome (IMG submission 51727)
ATGGTTATGTTGGTCTTCGCGGCTTCTGGACCACAGATCGGTATTCGATTGGCACCGGTGGACCGGAAGGGTGTAGATTTGGTTTTTGCCATTGATGTATCCACCAGTATGAATGCAGAAGATGTGAAGCCCAGTCGATTGGAAAAATCTAAATTTGAAATTTCCCAGATGATTCGTCAATTAAAGGGAGATCGTGTGGCTTTAATTGTATTTGCAGGCTCCAGCCATATGTATCTACCCCTGACAACAGATTACGAGGCAGCCCGGCTATTCTTAGACCAAATTGATACGGATATGATTCCCACACAGGGCACCGCACTCAGTTCCGCACTCCAAACGGGCTTATCGGCTTTTACGGAAGATGATTCCAAATATAAAGTGTTGGTTATGGTGAGTGATGGAGAGGACCATGAAGGGCAGGCCATTGACCTTGCTCGNAAAGCAGCGGATAGAGGTATGATGATCCATACTGTCGGTGTGGGCACAGGCTCAGGGTCTTTGATCCCCATAAACGGAAAAAAGGGAATACGCAGTTACAAACGGGATGGGAGTGGCAAACTCATTACATCTATATTAAACGAGGGTATCCTCAGAGATATTGCCGATGCGGGTGGGGGCACCTATGTTCGATTTGATAATAAACCGGCAAACTTTCGGGCCATTATGACGGCCATCGATTCTATGGAAAAGCGGACGCTAAAATCCCATATGTATTCAGAATATGAAGACCGGTTTCAATCCTTTGCAATCTTAAGCTTGGGGTTGATGATCGTGGGAATGCTAATGCCCACCCGAAATAAAGCACAAGAAGAATGGCAGGGACGGTTTGTTCAATAAAATTATTATCGGATTGGGGTTTCTTGTGGGTCTCGTGGCCCAGGATAAAGGTATGAACCATTATCAGAGTCAGGAATACGATGCAGCGCGAGAATATTATGAATCTGTTTTAAATAAGAACGACCAAAATACCCAAGCCCAATTCGGACGGGGTTCATCGGCTTTTCAGCAGGGAGATATGGCCATAGCCAAGCATGCATTTGAACAAGCATTAAAATCCAAAGATACTGCGTTACAGTCCAAAGCCATGTATAATTTGGGAAACACCTTTTATAAGAATGAGCAAACAGAAGAAGCATTGGCTTTTTATCGGAAAGCATTGGAATTAAATCCAAATGATAAAGATGCAAAATACAATTATGAATTTTTAAAATACCAAGCCAAACCGCCTGAAGATCAAGAACAAAAACAGGACGACACGAAAGAAAATCAGGACGAGAATCAAGATCAGGAACAAGAAGATAAGGAAGATCAAAAAGAATCGCAGGACAAAGACGAAGACAAAGATCAGCAAGATTCNAAAGATCAAGAAGAAGAGGATAAAGAAAAAGAAGATCAGCCACCGAAGGATCAAGAACAAAAACAAGACGAAGAACAGCAGGATCAGCAATCGCAGAAACCTCAACCCTCCGATGAACAAAAGTCTCAAGACATGAAGCAGGCAGAGAGTATTTTAGATGCATTAAAGCAAGATGAAAAAATCATGCAAAAGCAACAAATTGCTCGGTCTAAATCCCGTAAATTGGCGAAGGATTGGTAGATAGAATTTTGAATCAAAGAAAGCGATATCATTTTTTAGCGGCTCTCTTATGGGTAGGAGTTTTATGGGGCCAAGTGTCGATCACCGCTTCTGTGGATGTGAATCGCATTGCCAAGAATGAAACATTGGGCTATAAAATTGTGGCTATCAATGCGGATGCCATACCCAATGTGAATATTTCACCCATTTTAAAACATTTTAGGATCGTGAGCGGTCCGGCCCAACAAACCAATATTCAATGGGTGAATGGGGCCATGACCAGNTCTCGGAGTTTAAGTTGGACTTTATTACCCAAATCGGATGGAAAGCTCAATATTCCATCTCTANCTGTTACCATTGGAAAACAGATATATAAAACAAATTCCATTGGGATTCAGGTACAAAAAGAGGCCGGGCGTTCTCAAATGGCCAATTTATTTATTGAAGCCAAACCAGATAAAGAACAGGCGTATCCCGGTGAGCAAGTAACGGTCACCTATCGATTGTTTACTCGGGTCAATTTATCTATCGAAAATATCGAATATCCCAAAAGTGTGGGATTTTGGAATGAAGACCTTCGTGTGTCCCAAACCGTTCGTTTTCGAGATACACAAATTCAGGGCATAGGCTATAAGGTGGCCACCCTGTACAAAGCGGCTATGTTCCCCACGCAAACAGGTCGATTATCTATCACGCCCATCACGGTAACGTGTAATGTAGAAATACCCCGAAAGAAGCGTGCCAGTGGCGTATTTGATGATCCATTTTTTAATTCCATGTTTCGGGAGACCCAGCAGCAATTTATCATTTCTGATTCTCTTATCATCGATGTATCTCCATATCCCAAGCAACCACCGGCAGATTTTACTGGTGCCGTGGGTCAGTTCGATATTGAATCTTGGGTTGATACGTCCAATGTTAAAGTGAATGAAGCCATTACGTATAAAGTACGGGTGAAGGGAACGGGCAACCCAAACCAATTTAACCTCAGTGAAATATCCTTTCCCCAGAATATGGAAGTTTTTCCACCCACATCCTCTTTTAAACGGGATGAATTCAGGGATGATTTAACGGGTGAACAACAGATGGATTATATATTAATTCCCAGGTCAGCAGGTAAATTTCGGTTAAATCCTGTGACATTGACTTATTTCAATCCGAAGATTAAAGATTTTGTCACTACCCGATCTCTATCTGTTCCAATCACTATTTCACCCGGGGACAAAAGTATCATTGCATCGACACAATTTAGTCGGGAAGATGTGACTATGATTGGAGATGATATTCGTTATATCCGGAAACAATCACCCCAGTGGCACCAAAAAGGGGAACAATCCATACCCATTTGGGTTTGGTCCACCTATTTAATCGCTGCAGCATTATTTGTTTTTCCTGGCATTTTTACTAAAATGAGTGATAATCGTTTATCTACAGCGGATGTGCGCAAATCGAAAGGTGCATTAAAAGTGGCTCTCAAGGATTTATCAAATCCTCAAGAGGATATATTTGCCCATACGGCCATGATTATCTACCGATATTTTCAGTCCAAACTATTTTTATCTTCAGAACATCTGGATCCCCTGTCTATCGAAACATCCATTCAGGGTTTGGTTTCTCCTGAATTGGTCGCCGAAGTTGTTGCCGTCGCCCAATTATGTGATGCAGGGCGATTCGGTCCCCATGCCGCACAGTCCCAAGATACACTCCAATCCCAAGTGGGTGATTTATTGAAAAATATTGATAAGGCATTGGCATGAGAAAACTCATGATTTACCTAACCTTATTTATCCCCTTATTTGCCCAAGCGCCGGATTCTTTATTCAATCGGGCCAATCGGTATTTTGAAACAGAACAATTTGCAGCGGCCGCACGGGCATATGAAAAATTATCAGCCCAGGTGGAACATGAAGATTTATACTTAAATATGGGTAATGCGTATTTCCGAATGGGCAATATTGGTCAAGCCATTTGGGCCTATGAAAAAGGCCATATTCTGTCGCCAAGAGACCCGGATCTCAATTATAATTTATTTTTTGTTCGGGCCAAGGTTCGGGATCGTATACAACCACCAGATGATGTCTTTTTCGTTGCTTTTTATCGCGCCATTCTGGAAAAATTAACCATGTTAGATATGATCACCATCAGCGGGTTTTTGTTTATGGGGCTTGGGGGCATATATGTATTAAGGTATCGTGGCATCATGTTTGGGAAAATGCAGGGTATCGTGAATGGTATTTTAATGACGGCCGTCATTGCCACGGGATGGGTCATGTTGGATAAATATTGGGCCGTGTCTGACGAACAGGCAGCCATTGTGATTTCATCGGCAGTGGATGTGCGATCCGCCCCAATTGCCCGGGGAGAAAATGTGGTATTTCGGATTCATGAAGGGACGAAAGTGGATATCACCACCACCCAACCGGGATGGTTAGAAGTGATTTTGCTTGATGGTAAAAAAGGATGGATTCCCACAGGAGATGTTCGCGCCTTATGAAAATGATATTCATTATTTCGACCATGAGTCTTGGGTTGGCCCAAGAAGTGAAAATAGATTTTGATCCGGATAAACTGAATGACCCGGAACCGAAATGGCCCCAGGTGATATCTCCTTTAATTCCCAGAGAAGATTTAAAAAATAGTAATAATAAACCCGACTCTACCCAGGTTATTGTGGAAGGGTTTCGTGTGCAGGTTTTGGCCACGAGTACCCGAGAGAATGCGGAACAATTGAGGCGGACATTGGTCACGTTATATACCGAAGACATTTATATTATTTTTGAAGCACCCAATTATAAAGTACGCATGGGTAATTTTATAGACCGCCGCAATGCAGAAACCCTGCGCCAAATATTGGTTAAATCCGGATATCCCTCCGCATGGATTATCCGAACCCGCATTGAGCCCAAAATAAAATAAAGTGGGTTGAGCATGTTCGGCGAATATCCTTGTTCGTCGATTTTTTAATATCAATTGGATCAATAGTAGCATTCCCGATTTTATATTACCCATTGAAAAGGGGGTTGTAAAACAGTTGCTAAAGATCGATGGCGTCAATCGAAAGAGAATAAAATGTAAAATTTCTTCTTTATCCTTTAAGCCAAGACCGCATGGTGTGAAAAAGCTTTTTGGACGAGATGTTATCTATAGAATTCGTCAGGGGTACTATGGAATTATCTATTTTATTCACGATAAGAATAAAGTTGTAGATATATTGAAAGTAGATGACCGAAAGGATATATAAGTAAGCTATTTAAGAAATAATTTAGCCGTAATTCATCGTTTTTAAGATCGGTTCATTATTTCTTTGCATTATAAAGGTATCTATCATAAAATTCTCTCTATTATGGGGGGGGGAATTAAGATTTTATTAAGGTTGACCAATTTGCGTATTAAGATAAAATTAAGATTAGCATGCCTGGCGGGAGTTTTTTTATTTACCGGTTTATTGGGTCAGGATTATAGTGCCGGGCTCCGTTTTTATAATAAATATGATTATAATGAAAATGGGGACTTCTCATCTTTAAAGATCTCCACTGATGATCCCATTCATGTTGAGGATGAATTTACACTTTCATTTGATTTTACGATCCGGAATCCGGAACCATTTGGACTCTTTTTCCAGCTCGATGCGGACTCTTTACCTCAAAGTGTATTATCCAATGTTAATTTTAAGAATCGGGACACCACCTATTTAGAATTTAGTGTCGATAAATTGGATATTATGATGTCAATCCCTATTCCAAAAACATCATTAGGTGCCCTCAATTGGCATAATATATCCATTACATATAATATGTTACATGATGAAATCAGAATGATATTAAATAACACGGTTGTCCGAACTATCAAATTCCCTATGTTAAACGATCAAGATATTCGCCTTCGTTTTGGTTTTTCGGAAGTTCAATCGGACGTCCCCAGTATGACACTTAAAAACATTAAAATAAATGATAAACTCGGTCCACGTCATCAATGGAACTTGGATGAGTATTCCGGCGATTATGCTTATGATCACATTGGGGGTCGGCGAGCTGAAGTGATCAATACCCAATGGGAATATGAGTCCCACACAAAATGGCAAAATGCAGACTCACTTATTTACGTTGGGGATGAAACTATTGCGTTTCATCCAGACAACTGTATGATTCCGATTATAACCGATCAATTAAAAATTTATACTATTAATACACACGGATTTACCCAAGACTACCCATATATTGATATCACTCATAGAGAAGGATATAATATATTTATCAATCCGAAACAAGAGATGCTGTATGGTTTCTATGGGGATGGCACTAAATATTATTCAATTAACCTAAAAAATAACCAAGAAACTAATTATTCTATAGTCAGCAAACCGGACCAATACTATTCAGCGGGATATTATTATGATGTGGATACAAATGACTTATTCATGATCGGCGGGTACGGCTTGTATAGAACGAAGAACCACATCCAGCAATTTGATTTTACCCAATCGAAATGGGATACACTGGCCGTATGGGGCGACCAATTTCATCCCAGAGATCAGGTGAGAGTATCGAATGGACCGGATCCGGATTGTATTTATATTTTTGGTGGTCAGGGGAATGAAAGCGGTATGCAGGAACGGGGTTGGCAAAGATTTTATGATTTATGGAAATTTAATCGCCAAACGTATGAATTAAATAAGGTACATACCTTTGACATATTAAAAGACCATAAAAGTGTATCTCTTGGATATTCAGAAAAAATTAATTATTTTATTATGTCTGTGAAAATGTCGAAGGTTTCTCCTATTGAAATTTTTATAATTGATCCGGAAACTTTTAATATTGATTTTCGGTCAACCATAGCCAATAGTCAGTTGGATATGCCTGATGAAATACTTAAGCCCCATATTNGGGAAAAAACAGGAAAGTTAACGGTGCCTGTACGTCGTGGGTTCAAAGGACTAACCACATCTCTTTCTCAAATCTATACGATTAATTATCCACCTATGGATCCACCACTCGTTTCGTTTATCGATACGTGGGGCCGATATGGATTTGGGATTGCAGCATTATTTATCTCTCTAGGTCTTATTTGGGTTCGATGGAAAAAGAATGGGGTACACGAAAATGAATATAGGTGGGTTGCTCCGGTTTCAATTCCGGATGAGAATCTGTACTTAACAAATAATATTGCCATCCAATGTTTTGGGATTTTCAAGCTCTTTAAATATGGTAAAGAATTGGCGCCGAATGAATGGGTGTCAAAAAAAATCAGGCTATTGTTTATTTTTATCACGGTAAATGGAGAAGATGGTGTTTCACCCCAACGACTCACATCAAAATTTTGGCCAGATTCACTTCCCAAAAGTGCAGCAAACAGTCGTTATGTGGCCTTTTCCCAAATCCGACGCATGTTAAATCCATTTGAGGGAATATTAAAAAGCACCAGCCGTAGCATTCATTTAGATTACGGTGAAGATTGTTTTTCTGATCTCAACTTTTTTATGTCTGTCGTCAAAGGGAACAGCCATAGTGAAATTGCTCAATTGGAAAAAGCGCTTCAACTATATGGCAGTGGTGATTTTTGCCACGATATCAATGAATCTTGGATGGACGATATTCGAGTAGATATCCAAGCTAAAGCAAAAGAAATTGCGGAACGTTTAAGCCAATCCTACCAAAATTCTGGGCAATGGCATCCATTAGGTGAATTAGGAAAACAAGTCCTTAAATGGGATAATCTTGATGGAGAGGGCCTTGAATGGGCCATGAGGGGCCACTTTAATAGGAATCGCGAGGCTAAGGCTAAGGCTATTTTTGAAAATTATTCCACTCATTATAATGAAGTGCTCAATCAACCGTATGAGATGCGTTTTTCGGATATTATTGATAAATACGCAAAAAAAGTGTAAAAAAGGCAAAAAATAAGATATAATTAAGGGTTTTCTGGGCAAAAAAATACAGACCCATTTCTTAATTTCAGGCAAGCATAAAGCTGATTAATAATTAATTGGGCACATTCATAATAATACTAATGGGGTGTGTAACTGGTTAAGTTGGATTCGATTATCTCTCCAAACTCCAATGTGAATCCGATCACTTAATTGCTACGTATATGGCTTGTACCGAATTATTAATATATAATTAAAAAGGGCTTCGATTGGTTTCCGGAGCCCTTTTTTAATAGATTCTGTGATTAATAGGAAATGACGCCACTAGTCATCCAGGCTTAAAAATAATATTTTCGATTATCTACAATGTCGGCGTCGTTTTTCATGTCGGCCATCCAACTTTGATATACGCGATTTTGCTTTTGTCGAACCAAATCGAGCCGCACCAAATCTTTTTGGGCAAGCCAGGATGTGGAGTCAAAAGGACTGATTTCCATTACTTGAATGATGCTATAGCCGCGATAGGTTTTAACCGGTCCGATTAAATCACCATTTCTGGCGTTAAGCAATGCACCCGTAATCTGATCTGAACGACCTAAAGAAACAAAGGAACCTGATAGTTTTTTTGTGTCAGAAGGAATCAGTTCGATACTTTTATTATCTTTTGCGATGGCATCGAATAAGGCACCGCTATCTACACTATTTTTTAATTCAATAGCTAAACTTTTTGCTGCATCGTTTTCTCGGTCCCTGGATAAAGTCGCCCGGACCTGAATCTTTGCATCTTCAAAAGGTTTTACACCTTCGAGTGTGATTGAATCCAATGAAAAGACCGCATAGTATTCATTACTTTCTAAGGGGTCCGAGGTGGCGCCCATTTCAGCATTAAATGCCCAGCGAACCGCAGAGCGGAAGGGACCCAGTGTGCCCAAAAATATATCTTTTTCACCAATGGTATTTGCATTGAGTGATTGGACAAGGTGTGAATCTTGTGCTGCAGAAAATCCATAATCTTGTGCATCATAGCTAAACAGGGTGGCTTTCCGACGGTAGTCTGACCGGGTATTTTGACCCATTTCAATTTTCAATAATATATGTCTGGCTTTTACTTCTTTATCATCACCTTTTTTACGCATATCCTCTACTTTGATTATGTGATAACCAAACTGACTCAAGACAGGCCCCACCACATCGCCTTTCTTGGCACCAAAGGCCGCTGTTTCAAATGTCCCAACCATTTGGTTCTTACCAAACCAGCCCAAATCACCACCACGGCCAGAGTCGGGCGATATTTGATTTCCCGGATCTTGGGTATGGATATTGGCCAAAGAGATAAAATCTTGTCCACTATTCGCTTGTGCAATAATCGATGTTGCCTCTTCTATCACGCGGAGTGTGTCTTCTGCATTGGGTGCTTTTGCCCAACTCACATAAGATACATGCCGTTTTTCATCTTGTTGAAAATCGTCCAAACGGGATTGGTAATTTTGTTTCATTTCTGCTTCAGTGGGTGGAGAGACTATATCCTTCACTGATTCCGATGTAACATGTAAGGCCGAAATGGTAAAATCTGTATTTCGCTTGATAAACTCATCTTTCACATCTTCTTGAGATACGATGGCCGACATATTGATATATTGCTGAAGTTTAAACCGGGGAATAAAAAATTCACGCATCCAGGATTCGATGGGTGCCCAGTCCATCATGCCCGGTGTATTCAAGGCTTGATGGTATGTCTCTTTATCAAATTGGTTATTGGCATAAAATAACCTTTGGATATCAATGGGAGGGTTATTCTCTAAGTGATCAATAATTTCATCATCTGTAACGCGAATATCCAGATCATCAATTGCTTGCGCGGTTAATCGTTCTTCAATAAACGCATTCCAAACTTCTTCTCGAATGGCTTCCATTTGTTGGTCTGAAATTTCACCACTAGAATTACGAACCGCTTCTACTCGCGCATTCACTGCTTGGTTAAATTGATCAGGGGTGATCAGTTCGCCATTCACAGCGCCGATGGCATCTGAAGGGCTTATCCGTCCCAATAGCTGGTCAATAATATTGGCACCGCCCACTAGGCCGCCCACTGTCATGCTCAAAACAAATAATGCTAATAGTGCCCATAATACGACATGCATTCTGTCGCGAAGGGTTGTCATCATTCCCATAAATTAATATCCTTAAGTATAAATGGTTATCATCCTTCAAATGAAGGGGTGCGAATTTATGTGTCTCACCCGCCCAAACGCAACGTGGAATGGTACCTTTCCTATATTAACCAAAATGTATAGATTTCGCCCTCAGTATTGACAACCCCATTGCCGAATCTACATCCCATACCCGAAGAACACCCCTTAATCCAATCCGGATCGATGTCGGATTTGTATCAAAAAGTTGTGGAATGCAATGCATGCCAAAGGATTGTTGATTTCCGATCAAAAGTGGCGAAAGAAAAAAGAAAACAGTTTATGGATTGGACCTATTGGGGAAAACCCATACCGGGTTATGGTGATCCAAATGGAGAGATTCTTATCGTGGGTTTGGCCCCGGCCGCCCATGGTGGCAATCGAACCGCCCGTGTTTTTACTGGAGATAAATCTGCGGATTTCTTGGTAAATTGTCTCCACGCAGAAGGGTTATCCAATCAACCAAATTCCGATGCATTGGATGATGGATTGGTTTTAAAAAATACATTTATGACTCCAGTACTGAAATGTGTGCCGCCCCAAGATAAACCGACTGCAGAAGAATTGCGAAATTGTGCACCGTTTTTTAGCAAAGAAATGGCATTGTTAAAAAATGTAAAGGTGATCTTAGCCTTGGGAAAAATTGGGTTTGATGGTTGTCTGAAATATTTTCGACAGGATTATGACCTTAAAATAAAAGATTATTCGTTTGGACATGATCGCCAATATGAATTACCCAATGGTATGATTTTATGGGGGTGTTACCATCCCAGTCCTCGAAACGTAAATACAGGACGAATGAATTACGAAATGATGATAGCAACATTAAGAAAAATAAAAAGGGTTCTAAAATGACGGCTCGTATACTAACAACAGTTTTACTAAGTACCTGTCTTTTCGCTGGGGGAAAACGGTTGTCTTTTGATCAGGCTCAAGGAGAATCACCATTTAATTATGCATCATTGAATATTATTAATTGGCTACCAAATGAAAATTCATATATTACCAAAAAAGGGAATTCATTATTAAAAGTTGATATAATGAAATCAGACACGACTGTCCTGTTAACGGAAGCAGATTTTAAAATTAAAGATAATAATTTGTTGATATCAAAAGGTAAGGTGGAACAAGCACCTTGGCGAAGTGCTTTTACTCCGAAAACATTTTGGTTTAATAACGCCGGAAATAAAATATTATTTATTGTAGATAGAAAAAAAATATGGCGTAGATCTTTTTTTGCATCTTTTTATGTCATTGATTTGCGTACAAAAAATATTCAGCCAGTCTCAAAAAATAATAAAAGATTGAGAAATGCTAAATTCTCACCAGATGGTAATAAAATCGCTTACATTAGGGAAGACAATAATATTTATGTGTACGATTTAAACCGGAACAAAGAAAAACAGCTTACATCCAATGGTTCGGATGTGATTTCAAATGGCCATTTTGGATGGGTATATGAAGAAGAGTTTGGTTCATTTGATGCTTATCGATGGTCGCCGGATAGCCGGTATATTGCCTATTGGGAAGAAGATCAATCTCAAGTACCCATATTCACGATGTTTGATGAAATAGAATTGTATCCAACTACGGAAAAAATACGGTATCCCAAAGCAGGGCAACCAAATCCTTCCATGAAAATATTCGTAGTGGATGTTAAAAAGGGTCGGCGAAAATCAATGAATATTGGCGATATAAAAGACACTTACTATCCGTGGATGGAATGGTCGGCGGAGAAAAAGTTAACAGTTATGCGGATGAATCGACTTCAAAAACACTGGGAATTTTTAACGGTAGCCACAAAAAGCGGAAAATCTATTAGCGGTCTGAGTGAATCGGATGAAGTTGGTTGGGTTGGACTTCACCGAAATTATAAATTCTTAAAAAATGGTAATATTCTGTGGATGTCTGAACGTTCTGGATGGCACCATTTATACATTCATACTGCCGCCGGTGATTTGGTGCAGCAAATCACCGATGGTGAATGGGAAGTAAAAAGGATTATACACTTAGATGAGGAAAATGAAATTGTTTATTTTACCGCCAATAAAGCATCAGTATTTGAAACGCGGTTTTATTCCGTCAATTTTGATGGCACCAATCTTAAACTGTTAACCAAAGAAAAAGGCTCACATTCCATAAAAGTTTTGCCAAAAGGCAATGCCTTTATTGACACCTATTCTAGTATACAAACGCCAACGAAACATATTCTGAAAAACATGGATGGAAACGTACTAAGGGTTCTGGATGAAACGGACAAATCACAGTTTGAGGTTTATGATTGGTCCTATCCTGAAATTATCCACTTCAAAACGGCAGATGGTTCCACCACATTGGATGGTATTTTGACCTATCCACCGGACTATGTAAAAGGAAAACGTTACCCGGTTATTGTCTATGGATATGGTATGCCCGGCACCCAGATCGTTAATAACCGATGGAGCGGTTTGTGGAACCAATATTTGGTTCAGCAGGGATTTATTATTTTCTCTATGGATGCCCGGGGAATGAGCGGCAGGGGAGAAGCATTTAAAAATTTAAGTTATGGAGATATGGCTCAATACCTAGCTAAGGATACGGCTACTGGGGTACGATATTTAGTGGAGCAGGGGATTGCGGATCCCGATCGTATTGGTGCATGGGGTTGGTCTGGCGGTGGATATTTTACAGGACTCATGCTGACAAAAAATGCTGATTTATTTGATGTGGGCGTATCGGTGGCACCGGTCATGGATTTTCGATTGTATGATTCCATTTATACAGAACGCTCCATGGGGTTGCCACAGGATAATGGTGCTGGGTATGACTCTACATCGGTTTTGTCCTACGTAGATCGATTTAATGGGAAATTACTGGTTATCCATGGGACAGGTGATGATAATGTACATTCACAAAATACGACCTGGCTGGTGGAAGAATTTGTGAAGCATGATAAACAATTAGATATTTTCTATTATCCAAATCGTCCCCATGGGATGTCCGGCGGTAATGCGCGAAAAAATCTTTATAAAAAAATGATTACTTATTTTAATGATCATCTTTTGGGTAAGCCATTGGTGGAACGGAAGAATTAATTGTGTAATGTTAAATTATAACTATAATTTCGCCCCTGTTTCTGGGGCCGTAGCTCAGTTGGGAGAGCGCTTGACTGGCAGTCAAGAGGTCGTCGGTTCGATCCCGTCCGGCTCCACAATTTATTGTTTATCCACTCTTTTGCTTTCTGTCATAAGTTTGCACATAAATAGTGAAATAAGTAATAAATTCGCGTGATAGGATTTGCTCGAGATGACTGCATTTTGTTAATTATATGATATGATGAAGTTCATTTTATCGCAGCCTACAATTGATAAGAATAACTAAAAGGAAAAAGATAATATGAATATCTATGTCGGAAACCTAAGCTATGACCTTTCTGAAGACGACCTAAAAGGTGCGTTTGAAGAATTTGGTGAAGTTACTTCTGCTAAAATCATTTCTGATCGTTATAATGGTCGGTCAAAAGGATTTGGCTTTGTTGAAATGTCCTCTGACGATGACGCAAAAGCCGCTATTGAAGCATTATCTGGAAAAGAATTGGCTGGACGCGCACTCGTTGTGAATGAAGCCCGTCCCAGAAAATAATATAGACCATAAAATACATTAAATTAAAGGCCATCCATTCATTGATTGGATGGCCTTTTCCATTTGAAACTTGCAAAGAGATTAACGTAATCTTTAATCGCTTATATATGGATATAACCCCGGTAGGGTAAAAGGAGACTTATGACTGAAAAAAAATCAACAAATAGTGCACCGGACGTTCACAGTAATATTGCACCTATATTCCAAATTCTTCAAAGCGAACAAAATATTTTACAAAGGACCGATCAAAAAGCATTTACGCTCATGTCTATTTTGGGTGTATTTATGGTCTTCTTTATTGTCCATTTTCTAAAAATTAATATTAACTGGTTTAATGTGGCCATGGTGATCATCTATTTTATTGCAGCCTTATTTGCGATCGGGAATTTAATGTTGGTGATTGTACCTCGAATGCGGAATGACCAAGCACAAGAGGAGCTTCCGGATATAAACGCGACTTTTTTTGGTGGTATCATTCAATTCAAAAATCCAGTTGAGTACGCCAATTATTTATACGAAGTCACAGAAAATAGTGAAGAAACCTATATGATGTTTTCATCCCAATTATATGCATTGGGTCATATTAATGCATACAAGAACAAACACCTTCGCAGGGCGATTATATTCTTTGGAACGGCAATTTTAAGTGAATTATTTATCATTATGTCAATGGCTTGGGCCAGAGCATTTCAATTTTTATTTAATACATGAGAATATTCTTAATTGTTTTTGCACTGTTATTTAGTGCATGTGTACCATCTTCAAGCCCAGGTCCACAGGG
>JGI26262J51727_1000998_pt1 | contig 13999 bp, 9 predicted proteins | sample SaaInlV_150m_DNA_3_FD_51727 | JGI IMG/M metagenome (IMG submission 51727)
AAAGAAGATGGCCAGTTTTAAAAAAGAGGGCATCACTGTACTCCCAGTCGCAGGGAGTACAGTGACAATCAGGAGAAATAACAAGATTCGTTTTATGGTGGAGAGCTTAGCCAACCACGTGGGTTTTCGAGCATTTCGTTCCGTTTCGCCTCAAGTACAGCACGCATGCTACTCGCTTTATCAGGCTGATTGCCTGAAATGTCATAGGACTCATTGTGATCTGTCATCATATCGAATAACCACGGTCCTTTTGCAATACGAGCAGCTACAGGTGTAGTTCCTCCGGCGTAGGGAATTCTCGGCTCATCATGGTACTTGTAACGCTCGTCCCGGACTGCCCTCAGATTTTCTCCGTCGAAGTAATAGAGGTAATCATGGGGAGAACCCTGGCCGTCTTCCAGCATTGCCGTCAGGCTCTTCCCGTCAATAGTACGATCAGTCGGGAGCGGAATATCCAGCCAGTCCAGCAGCGTCGGGTACCAGTCCATTCCCATGCTTAGACCCGATACGGACCTGCCTTGTTTGAACCTCGCGGGCCAGTGCACGACCATAGGAACGTGCATTCCGCCCTCAAAAGTATCTGCTTTACGTCCACGATCATGACCTGGACTGCCTTGAAACCAGGGTCCATTGTCACTGGTGATCAGGACAATGGTATTTTCATAGACACCATTGGCTTTCAGCGACGTAATGACTCTGGCCACCACATCATCCAGGCCTTCGACGACATCACCGTAAAGGCCGCCGCTGGATCTGCGCTTATCTTCATCCGGCACATACAGCGGGATATGGGGAAAATTGTGGGCCAGGTAAAGAAAAAACGGTTCCTCTTTATTGTTTGAAATGAACTGCTCTGCCTCACGACCGTACCATTCATTCAGTCGACTCTGATCAGCGGGAGCTTCTACTGCTACCGTTTTATTCCTGTACAACGCAAACGGTGTCATGTCATTACTGTACAGAGCGCCAAAAAAGCTATCGAATCCCATGTCATTTGGCAAGGACGGTGACTGATCTCCAAGATGCCACTTCCCGACCATGCCGGTGGCATACCCACTGGCCTTCAGCGTGTCAGCCAAAGTAATTTCTTCCGCGGGGAATCGGTTATTGACACCAAAAATCCGGTTGGCATTGTTTATCGGCGATGAACTGGGGAACAGCACAAGAGGCATACCTGCACGCACAGGGAATCGACCGGTCAGATAACCAGCCCGCGAAGGGGTGCAGACTGGCGCAGGTGAGTAGAAATTAGTCATGGTGAGACCACCGCTGGCCAACTTATCAATCGTCGGGGTCTTTATCGCCTGGCTGCCCGTCATACCTAGATCGCCATAACCTAGGTCATCAAACAGGATGAAAACAATATTGGGGCGATCAGTAGATCGATCCAACTTCCCTATGCTCTCTAGATAACGTTTCTTTTCTGTAAGATGCGTTGCATCGTCCTGCTGATCATACAGTACGATTTTTGCTCCCACCCAAAAGCCAACCGTCAATACACCGAGCAGCAGCAACGCCCCGATAAACAAACATAATCTCTTCAACCAAATCATAAGTTAACCTCATTTCCTATTGTTCAGTGCCACACGTGGGTAGGTAAGACCATGCCCGAAAGTGAATAGTGGCAGCACTGAGTCGTATGGCACGTCTTCTTTTTGCTTGCGAACAGCATCCATAGACGACGGCATTTCAAACGGTAGCTTTCCTGTCGGGCTGAATTTACCAAAAATGGCATCCAGAAGAACCCCGTCTGTCGCACCGAAATTGGCAATCAACGCTGCGCTTTTCTCACTAATTTCAGGGATGACAGCCGCTCGATCCAGATAGATGTCCACAATTGTCGGAACCTCATCCATCAGGGCTATGAGTCGCTGCTTCTCTACGCCTTTGAAATCCAGATCACCGGCGTGCATAAAACTTTCGAACAAGCCTTCTCGATGTTCGTAGGGTGCGGACACACGAACAATCGCAAAATCTGCATCGGCCTTACTTTCTACGACCTGGCCGTAACGCCCGGCGATAGCGGGGTCAATATTCTCAATATAGATCTTCGGTTTACCTGTAAGTGGCAGCACACCCGTTGTTGTCTGGGTGGGATTTTTCAGCAGTACGAGTGATTTCCTCTGTGCTGAAATACCGGCTTTACGAAACTCTTCTGAACCGGCCACCTTTCTAGCCTCGTCAGGATCCAGAAAAGGGTCATCAAACAACCCAAGAGTAAACTTGTCACGGAGCAGTCTTCGTATGGACTGATCAATTCGGCCCTCTTCAACCTGGCCTGACCGCACAAGTTCAACAACAATTTCGGGAATGTTTTCACCACCAAACTGGTCAACGCCCGCATCTAACATCTTGAGCGCCCGCTCGGATTCATTCAGATGTTCAACGCCCCAGGCTCTTGCTTCAAGAATCGTAACGCCAAATATCGAAAACTCTGAGATGAGTCCCCAGTCCGAGCAGATCACGCCATCAAAGCCATACTTATCTCTTAGCATTCCAGTCATAACTTCTTTATTGAAGGCAAACCCAACATCCTCACTGGTCTGACTAACCGGAATACCATAGTAAGGCATAATCTGCGCTGCGTTCGCCGCAAAAGCGCCTTTTTCAAACGGGATCAGATGGTAATCAAAGTTATCGCCCGGGTAGACCTGCTCCTTACCATAAGTAAAGTGCGCGTCCTCACCATCTTTCTGCGGTCCCCCACCTGAGAAATGTTTGACCATGGTTGCTACACTGTCGGGCCCAAGTTCATCACCCTGGAACCCTTTTACATACGCATATACTGTCTTGGCCGACAGCTCAGCATCTTCACCGAACGTACCCGCCGCGCGGGCCCAACGAGGCTCCGTCGCAAGGTCAGCCATGGGGTGAAGGGCGAGACGGATACCAACGGAGAGATACTCTTGGCGCGCTATGTCGCCAAATGCTTCAACCATTTCAGAATCACGCGCAGCGGCCAAACCCAGGGGTTCGGGCCACAAAGAGAAATGCTCAGAAGAAATACTGGCCGCTGGGTTGTATCCAAAAGCATGCCTGGGATCTGATGCGATCGTGATGGGGATACCCAGCCGAGTCCGTTCGGCGAGCTTCTGCAGATTGTTCTGCCACGTCACCAGCCTCCCTGGTTCTGGCGTCGCCATGACATTGAAATGGTTCATCAGTTTGTTCACCACATAGTCCGAGTTGCTTGGAAATGCGAAGGTAAAAGGATTATCCGGGTCAGGAAATTCCTGCAGGCCGCCATCCATGGCTACCCCAATCATCGTGATGAACATCATTCCGGCTTTTTCTTCCAGCGTCATTTGCGAAAGAATGTCATCAACCCGTGCCTCTATTTCCAGACCCGAGTTTTCATAGGCATCAAGTCGTCCATTTTTATTCAAGTCACGATAAGAGAAGCCATTATGGTCGAGCGTTGGCGCCTCGCTTCCAGCGTTGGCAATGTTCTGGCTCGATTGAACCACTAAATAGCCAGAATATCCGCCAACTGCTACCAGGACTGCCGCCAGGACAGCAACAATGCTAATCCCGAGATACCGAACTGCTTTTATCATCATCAGGTCTTTTCCTTCACTTCAAATAGGTATCGAATTTTGTCCGGTTTAGAACTGACTAAGGCTTAGTTTCTTAACTGAACCGACCAAACCCAGGTCTTCTTTAATCACGATGCGTAGCGGAATATTCTCGAGGTACGATCGAAAGCGTCCTTTTGCCTCGAACCGTTCCCTGAGTTCGCTGGCTTCTGCGAATTCAATCAATTGGGGCGCGATACCCCCTGCTATGTATACGCCGCCTTTGGCGCCCAAGGTGAGTGCCAGGTTTCCTGCGACTGAACCCAGCACCGCAAAGAACGTCGACAATGCTTCCACTGCCAGTCCGTTCTGGTGGGCTTGCGCTGCCAGACTCACAGCCTCCGGGGTATCAAATCGTGGTGTATCGTTAACTGACTTGGCAAGCGCCCGATAGATATTAAGGAGGCCGCTGCCTGACAGCAGGCGTTCTACGGATACCCGTCCGAATTCTACCTGCAAAGCCTTCAGAATCAGAATTTCCTGACTGCTGGCCGGTGCAAAGTCGACATGCCCGCCTTCACCCTCGATGACGGAATACTCAGCACCAACCGGTAGAAGCGAACAGACACCCAGACCGGTTCCCGGTCCAAGAATTGCGATAGGTCGACCGGGTACAGGCTGGCCGCGGCCAACTTCGTGCCAGTCCTCCGGGTTTAGATCTGTTATCGCATACCCAACGGCAGCAAAATCATTGATCAACTCAACACTAATACCACCCAGCATAGCTGAAATCTCAGCCCTGTCGATTGTCCAGCTGCTGTTTGTCAGCTGAAGACAATCACTCTCTACGGCACAGGCAACTGCAAAGCACGCGCCCTCAGGCTGCGGCTTCCATGTCTGGGCTGAAGCGATTCCGGCCAGAAAAGCCGACAATATGTCGGAGAAATTTTCATGCTGGGAAACCGTGTACTGCTCCACCAGTTGCAGCCTGCTGGTGGCATAATCCTCAATACCCAGACGAGCGTTTGTGCCACCGATATCAGCGACGAGGTTCCAGGCAACGCCTGAAGTACCGTTCAATTTATTCATATGTCTCACAGCGTACATTGGGTAGCGCCAGGAATTCTCTTACAAACCACATGCCGATCTACCCATCAATCAACCCATCTAAATGGCTAAAGCTGTTCGAAATGGACCGAACATCTACAACAGTGATACTTGAGAGTTTGCTAACTATATTGATAAATTTATCACCCAAACCTCTGAACATTAGGTTATGGCGAAGCGAAGGAGCAAGAATAGAGGGGCAGAAGGTATCAGATTTCCCGCTTCAGGCTCAAGCTTAGTCTCCTGTGCTAAGACTATGAAAGGCCCGTTCTCCTATTTTGAATAGAGACCGCACCTGGCCAAACAGGGACACGTCACAACTGTGATACTTGACCGTTCTTCAGAAAATGTGGTTTAAACCTCCTATCCTCCGGGTAACGTGAATGGTACGGCGACATTTTTTTACTGAATCAATCATCGTAGCCACGTTTACGATCTTTGCACCCTTTGCCGTATGAACAGGAAAATTCATCATGACTAAGAATCAATTCGTTGTTGGCCATCGTACGGAAGCTTGGGTTTGCGTCCTACTCGCTTGCATATTCAGTATCCAGGCTTCAGCAGAAACATCTTTTGACTTGGTGATCGCCAATGGTCGTGTGATTGATCCTGCATCATCCACCGATGCCATGCTTCATGTCGGGATTATTGATAACCGAATAGTCGCTGTCAGTGAATCGCCTTTGTCAGGCACAGAAACGATCGACGCGAAAGGCAAGGTTGTCACTGCCGGATTCATAGACTTACACAGTCATGCACAAACCCAACTAGGACAACAGTTTCAGGTAAGAGATGGTGTGACCACTGCGCTGGATCTAGAGGCTGGTGCGTACCCGGTGGCTGCTGTAGCGAACAATATTTCCGATCAAGCATTGATCAATTTTGGTGCGTCAGCGAGTTACGCCTCAATGCGTGCAAAGGTTCTCTCAAATACTGAGCAGCCTTACATTTTCTTCGCTGGGAAATCCTTTAGCTTTAAGGATGCAGCTTTTACAAAGCAGATGGATGAAGCCGAAATAGCGCGCGCTATGCGGCACGTGGGATTGGGTATTGATCAAGGGGGCATCGGTATCGGTTTGCTGCTAGATTACCTGGATGACGCTGTGAGTGATGGTGAACTCGAAGCATTGTTTACCACTGCAGCTGATCGCCGCGCGCCACTGTTTATTCATATCAGGCGTGGAATAGCCGGAGACCCTTCAGGTTTGATAGAGGTCATTGAGTTAGCAAAACGTACCGGTGCATCAATCCACATTTGTCATCTCAGCGCGAGTGCGATGGGTGGTATCGACAACTTTCTCGAACTCGTTGATGAGGCGCTCGTCGCAGGGGTCGATATCAGCGCTGAATCCTATCCTTACAACGCCGGTTCAACATCGATCGGTGCTGATGTTTTTAACCGAGATTGGCAAAGCATATTTGGTATCACCTACAGCGATGTTCAACTGGCAGAGACGGGTGAGTTCTTTACCAAAGCCCGTTGGGATGAGGTGAGAGCGGAGGATCCTGGCGCTACCATCATCCATCACTATGGCCGAGAGGACTGGACTCAGCGTGCAATGGTATCATCCGCAATGATGATCGGTAGTGACGCAATGCCTATCTTCAGCAAAAAGATCAAATCACATCCGCGGGCCATTGGAACTTTCAGCAGAGTGCTCGCCGAGTATGTAAGAGGTAGTAAAATATTGAGCCTCTCGGAAGCGCTTTCGAAAATGTCGTATCTTCCGGCGAAACGTTTAGAGGGCGTNGCGCCTAAATTTAAGCGAAAGGGTAGAATTCAACCCGGNGCCGATGCTGACATTGTGATATTTGATGTAGATTCTATTCGAGATCGTGCGACTTACGATCAACCATATTCTCCCTCCACCGGAATCACGGCAGTCATCGTCAACGGCCAGTTAGTTGTCAATCAGGGCATCATTGTGCCCAACGTGTTTCCCGGACGTATAGTGATTGGTGGCTAGATAAGCGAATCAGCAGACCCTAAGAATAACGGTTGGATGCAGGGGTTTCCTCCTGAGCGTTAAAAAATCATCCGATTTACGGCTAAGCCCTTCTAACCACGGCCGCAGATTCGTTGCAGCCAGAATCACATGGATTAGCTCGTGCCCACCAAGAACGTGTGGCGAGGGTCTTGCGCTAGTAGAGAGTTGCCAACCAATCGCCTAGGTGATCAACCCAACAGTCTGTAAGCCGCCAGATCAGTGGCTATTCAGACCTTGATCATCCTCTACCGAAAAACCACCTCAAGGACTTCTTTTCGCAAAAAGTCCATATCAAGATACTTTTGAAATCCGGCATAAGTGCGGTTAAAACTTACTATCCTCCTGTTGGCGCAGNGAGTGTGGTCTATGCGGTTAGATCNTCAAAAACCATCGGATNCCATTGAAAATTGAATCTAATCCCTGTGTTTGGGTGGAACTTGTACNTGGCTGATGGAGCAGAAATTTTAGCGGTCAGATTCTAAACGGCCTATTCAAAGCCCCATCCAAAGCCTCTATTCCAAAAGCGCTTGTTCTAAGCGCTCTGTTTTAAAAGTCCTGTTCTAATCGTCGCACTCTAGAAGAACCTGTTTTGGGAAAATGGATTTTCAAACCAGTCTGTCTTGAATCAACCTCAGCAAGACTGGCAAGCTTTCNCGCACCCAAACGTTTCAGGAAAATGTTTAAACCCTAAAACCCAGCGTCCCGAGCTTCAATTTTCTCAAGCATCGCGACATCGAACTGAGCGTAATCCTCTGCCCCGGGTAACAAAGCAAAAACCGGGTCTTCAAAAGAACGAACATCATAGGCTTGCTTACGCAATTCTCCCTTCACCATTTTAAAGGTTCCAGTGACATCAATATCAGGCTGAATTCGAACAAACAGCGGCACCGCGTAAGGCGGCAGTGAGGATCGCAAGAACGTTGAAAATGCTTCAAGGTCCAGCGCTGCAACCCCGTCTTGCAACGTCACGGCGGCCATCCCTGCGCGACCGTCCGCGCCCGGAATCTCAACACCAAATACATTACAAAATTTAATTTGATCAAAACCGTTGATAATCTCTCCCACCTCATTCGTGGACACATTTTCAGATTTCCAGCGATACGTATCGCCAACACGNTCGACAAACTGATAATGGGGATACCCAAGNGTAAACCCAACATCGACCGTTCGCATCAGGTCACCAGAGTTAAACCAGGCATCATCAGGTTCAAGGGCCGATCGTATGACTTTCTTTTCGGTCGCTTCGGGATCTGTATAACCTTCGAAGACAGTGTCTTGCGTTATTTTCCCAAGGAGTAATCCTGGCTCACCCTCTTTCACCCGCACGCAGTGTCCAGCCGCATCCCGAACGATTTCGTCGTTATCAACATCGTATTCAACGAGCGCCACTTCCGCCGAGGTCATACCGACGGTGCAGTCTCGGTTCATTAAATTAGCGAACGCGACATTGCCTTCCGAGGCGCCATAAAATTCGGCGACCCTTGAGATCCCAAAGCGTTTTTTAAAGCCAAGCCAAACATCCGGCCGCATGCCATTACCCATCATCGAGCGCAGTGGATTTTTATGATCATCCGTTTGCGCCNCGGTGTTCGACAAGTACCGACACAACTCGCCAATATAGACCAGCAAGGTGCAACCATTCGCTCGCACCTCTGGCAGAAAATTCGAGGTTGAAAACTTTCTGCGGATGAACATGCTGGCCCCCGAGACCATCGCGGCGCCCGCACCAACCATCAGCCCTGTGCCGTGATACAGCGGCAAACAGATATACATACGGTCTTTCTCGGTGCACTTAAATCCAGCCATAGCGGCCATGTCGGCACTGGTTAGAAAGCGACGATTCGATAAGACCGCCGCCTTCGGCAGACCGGTTGTCCCCGAGGTGAAGATGTAGAGCGCAACTTCACCCAAGGTTGTCAGGCTTGTTTCTTCAGGGTTGTCAGTGCTTGCCACAGCTGCACCGTTGGCTAGATTCTTTGCCCAGTTGGTGGTTGGATCGAGACCGCCATCGGGCATCTCAAAATAGTCTTCGCCTTCGGTCAGCGCAAGCTCCGCCTTGATCTCGTTCAGCGCGCCTGAAACCTCACTGCCAAAAATACACTTCTTTGAGTTGGTCACCGTAATGCAATGGATTAAGGGCTTACCCGTTAAGTTGGTATTGATGAGGCCCGCGGTCACCCCAATTTTATTAACGCCAACCAGCAGCGCCAAAAATTCGATTCGGTTTTCCATGATCACACTCACGGTGTCTCCGCGCTGCACGCCTTGGCTTTTTAAGTAGTGCGCATATTGATTCGCCAGGGCGTTGAACTCGGACCAGGTGACCTCTTTTCCCTCAAATACGATCGCGGATCGATGTCCGAACTTATTCGCATTCGCCTCAACGCGCGCACCAAAGCAATCGGCGACTGTGGCGGGACGCGGCACCATGCCTTTTTTTAGTTTCAGGAGTGTGGGCATCTCAGACAACACCGAAACAACATCAATTATTCCCATTCTATAACTCCTTTTTTCACTTGCTTAAGATAGTACAAGACCCAAGGTAGATAGGAACTATAACAGGGCTTTCGAGCGAAAGTCTGAGTATCGAATCAGCTCGGTTGCCTGTTTGTTTTATGAAAGATTGGAGCCGTATGACTAGTAGTGGTTAAACGTTATCAGGGTTAGTGGTTATTGGCTGACCTATGGATGCCAGCGATTAACAATTGTGGCTATGCTCAACGGTGGGATCGGTTGATCGAAAAGTACGGACTAGTAGCCACCGTCAGGGAGATGGCGGCCATAGACAGGGCTTGTCAGTAGTTCAGCAATCACCATACTTAACCGTTCTTCCGAAAATGTGGTTTATGCTTCCTATCCTCTGAAAATTGTCAGTCGCATCGCCGGCACAAAAACTAAAGTATTTTTCGACACCGCTATTAGCGCAAGCATGGTCAAACGCTTTGATCTCAGTGCGAAGATCAGCGTTCTGTTGATTTTGGATAACTCGGCATGCACCTTTGGCCCGGCGTCTTCCGCGTTATCGAAATTTCGCAACCAGAGCATCCATAAGTTCTTCGTTCGCCTCCCAGTACTGGTCGGTATTATCACCATCGGCGCGCGGCCAGGTCGAATACAAAGCAATGACAATGCCAGCCTCAGGTGCAACGCGAACGGTCTGGCCGTGAATTCCAGAACCGCTGATATCGCGCTCGTCGTTCCCCTTGCCCCACCAAAATGAGCGGTAATACGGCTCAAGATTTTGAGGCGATTCATACGGCCAGGTCGGGTCGCCCGGTTGAGCATGGATGTCTTCTATAAAGTCAGCCGGCACGACCTGCTGACCCAACGCCTTGCCTTTGTTCATCACCAACAGGCCCATGCGGCCAAGGTCGCGCAGCGTGGAATTCATGCCATGATCCGCCAGTACGAACCCGCTTTCATCAACCGTAATGAACGCATCGAACTCCGCGCCCATCGGTTTCCAGATATGTTCAGAAATCAACTTCGCCAGAGGTTGGCCCGTGGCTTCTTCCAGGACCCAGCCGATCACATCCGTGGAACCCGAACGGTAATAGAACTTGCCGAGATTGGACTCGTTGCGACCTATGGTGGGAAAATACTCGTAACCACCGCGCGGTATACCTTTAGGGCAGTAGTCGGCATCAGTCCAGCCCACCGCACAATCCTGGATACGAAACGTCGTGCCGAAGTCCGGATAGTCTTCCGTGTAATCTGACCCGTCTTTCATATCGAGCAAGCTTCTTAATGAGTCCGGACCCCAGCCACTTGAGGCAAGTGCCGGCACATAGTGCGACACCGGCTTCGACAGATCGATAACGCCGTCATCTTCTAGTTTGCCTGCCAACAAACTGACCACCGATTTGGAAACCGAATTCATCAAGTGCGGCCTGTCTTTAGTCAGGTGGCCGTAATAAGTTTCGAAAATGACATCGCCGTCTTTAAGAATGAGCAACCCATCGACATACCAACTTTGCGCAATCTCGTTGATCGGCTGCTCCCGGCCTTGGTAGAGAACAGAGAAGTCGCTGACAAAGCCGTCGCTTTGTTCGAGCGCCAAAACACGCTCACTATCGTGCTCAATATTGACTGTCGGCAATACCTCACGAAGGTGGCTAAAGCTCCACCGATTCACCGGACCAAACTGAAAATTGGAAAGCGTCACGTAATCCGGTCTACCGCCTTGTTCGGCCAGGCACTCCGAACTAACAAAGACGCCTGTTAACAAGCAACAATAAAGGCTTAAAGATAAGACGGTCTTATTCATGACTAGCCCCCGATGGTTTAACGCTGTTTTTGTAAGACTCATAGCTACCTACCCTCAAAGGTCATTGGTGCCGCTAAGTGAAGAGTATTCGACCCACCATCGCTCGGTCAACACTGTTGCCTGGATAGCCATTAACGCCATCGTCACGATGGAAATTCACTAACTGGAAGACCCCTGAATGCTTTATATATCAATGTCACTCGCTACACCTGCGGATCTCTTCCTAGCGCGAGAGTATATAGCTACGAAGCGCTGCCGATTGGTCAGCGGTTAGCGCTATCTGAAGATAAAAAGTTCTGTTGAGGATAGAAAGTTTAAACCGTATTTACCCCGGGATTTCAAAAGTATCTTGATTGGTTTTTTTTTGCGAAAAGAAACCCGTGGGATAGTTTTTCGGTAGAGGATGGTCAATATCTGATTAGCCAATGATCTACTGTCTTACAGGGGGGCGAGTTTACTGAGGAAATCGAGGGTGGGGTGTGGAACAGTTCTAGAACCCCATTACACTACGAACGCGCTCAAGAGTCTGCACAGCAATTTTACGTGCCTTCGCTTCGCCGATTTGAAGCTTTTCTTCAAGCTCTGCATCGTTGTTCATGTAGTAATCAAACTTCACACGGCCGTCTCCAAAAAATACAAGGAGTTGCTCGTAAATGGCTTGTTTCGCGTGGCCCCAGCCGTAACCGCCGGCTTTGAGGCTGGCTTGCATTTCTTGCACTTGCGCGTCTGAAGCTACAAGCTTGTAAATGTCGACCATGAAGTGGTTGGGGTTTTTTGGATCTTCAAGTGGCGTGCTGTCTGAGTTGATAGACATAACCTGCTTGCGCATTTGTTTGTCTGTTGTTGACAGCACATCGATGAAGTTCTTATAACTCTTGCTCATCTTTCGGCTATCAGTGCCGGGGACGGTAACCGTTTGGTCGTTGATGCCTGCTTCGGGTACTACGAACACGCTATTTTCTACTGCGTTGCCGTATCGGATGTTGATTTTCCGAGAAACTTCTTGCGTGAACTCCAAGTGTTGCTTCTGATCCTTTCCTACAGGAACGATATCAGCATCGTACAGCAAAATATCGGCAGCCATAAGCATGGGATAGGTGAATAATCCCGTGTTTACTTCACTTATGTTAGTCGCTTTGTCTTTGAATGACGTGGCATTGCTCAGGCGTGAAAACGGCATGAAGCAGCTCAAATACCATGTCAATTCGGTCGTTTCAGGAACGCGGGATTGACGGTAAAACACATTCTTATCAATATCAAACCCGAGCGCTAGCCAAGCCGCAGCAACCATTCTTGTGTTCTTGCGCAGTACTTCAGCATCGTGCACTGCAGTAAGCGAGTGCATATCAGCGATGAAGAGAAACGCTTCGTTCTCAGGTTCATTCGACATGTTGATTGCAGGCATCATAGCGCCCATCACGTTTCCTAAATGAGGAACGTTGGTAGCTTGTACGCCTGTAAGAACTCTCGCCATGGTGTGTTTTTTAATGTGCGGGTAAAGGTAAAGATTATCTGTTTTAAAAGACACGAAGTATAAACTACATTTTCCGAACAAGGGTCATCTATGGTGATTGCTGATGAACTCTTTTATTGCCGCTTCGCCAAGCGTTATGCGTCAGTCGCGGAATGAACGATATACACTTTCCAGAGAAGATTACTTTCAAAAATCACTTCGATGAGAGAGAACTGCATTTATCGCGTGCTGATTGTATAGGGGACAGTCCCACTGTCCGAGAACGTGTCACCTCGATATGCAATCAATCAACTTTATACCGGAATCTATTTCAAGAGCGGCTTAAGCGTCCTTGTTAATCTCTTCGGTTCTGAGGTGGTCCATCCACAGCGCTCAATCCAAGCAGGGGAGGACCGGGCCGGTCGTGACGNGGTCGAGCGGCGGTAGCCGCCGCTGCGTGTCGCGTCAGAGGATGAACATGTGCGGGCCGGGATCGGGCTCCGGGATCCCGAGCCTGCTGCGAACCTCGGCGAGTGGGAGGGGCAGAAGGTGCGCATGGTCTCCTTTGATATCGCCGGCACACTGCAGCCTCCGCGAAATCGCGGTCGCGACGAGTTCAGCGGCACCAGGTCGGCCCAACACGCCCTCGGTGGCCTAGATCCCGGGGAAGCGCATCATGCCCACCTCGAACAGCAGCAGGGATGCGGCGAGAGAAGAAAAGTGTTTCTCGCCCCGTGCCGCGCCGACCATGAATGCCTGCAGAGCGATATCCGCTTCCGCGGTAGTTCCGTATCCCGCCAGTACGTGGGTGAGGTCGTGGGGAACGAGGCTGCCCTGTTCGGGCTCGTCGTCGGGCACGAAGGAAAAGCCATTGCGGCGGTAGAAGTCGAAGAGTGTCCGTCCAAGACTGTCCGCAGGTAGATCCTCTAGTGTCTGCATTCTGGCACCGACATCGTCATCGCTCAGACCAGCGATGAAGCTCTCTTCGAGGTCGGGCTGGCGAATTCGCTCCCAATCCCGTTCGATGTGCTTACGATCGTTCACGAGATAGTCCGCCGCGAGTTGCTGGAAACCTTCGTCGATCCCGAGTGCCGCAAGGTACTCCTCGACTCGCTGGATCAGCGCCGCGCTTGCCGGGTGTCGCATCAGTTCGAGGGTGACCAGGAGTTCACCGATGCCCTTGCACAGCCGCGGCTTGTCGGAGACGACCTGTGCAGCCTCGGCAGCCGTCACGATCGGAGCCTCACGCGGCAGGACCCGCATTACGTGCCGGGCAAGTGCCTAGAGGAAGCGCTCCTGTTCCTCAGTCCTTCCGCCATCTACATCGGTCACGGTATACAGGATACCGGTCACGCCGAGGCGGGTCGTTTCGTCGAGATGCAGCACGGTCGTGTCCGCCTTGTTCAGCCTAGAGAACGAGTTCCCGGTTCGACACGCAGTGCCCATGGCTGGTTCCGACCAATTCTAAACGCAACGCCGTCTAAAAACATCCCAGAGGACGATGTTGCGATTGACCAGAGTGGGTGTTTTAAAACGTCCAAACCCACGACTCACGCTGCTCCAAGAGGATAGGAAGTTTAAACCGCCTTTAACCCGGATTTCAAAAATACCTTGATTGTTTTTTTGCGAAAAGAAGTCCGTGGGGTAGTTTTTCGGTAGAGGATGGTCA
>JGI26262J51727_1001095_pt1 | contig 13091 bp, 13 predicted proteins | sample SaaInlV_150m_DNA_3_FD_51727 | JGI IMG/M metagenome (IMG submission 51727)
AGAAATCACAGGCAGTTAGCAACAGGGTATAATGGAACACCTCCGGGAATCAAAAATTGTTTTGAAGGAGGATGTAAAAGATGTCAACTTAGAATGGAAGGAAAAATTGAACCCGGTGCAGCATTGGACAGATGTTTGTGCAATCATGCAGAAGCAAATGCAATCATGCATTGTGCAATTTTGGGAATAGAGGCAGGTGCAGCAGGTGCAGTACTGTACACAACATTTGTTCCATGCCTAGAATGTACAAAAATGGCAATAACAATAGGTATTAAAAAATTCGTATGTCTTGATAAATATCCTGAAACTGATTACGATTTACTAGAAGAGGCAGGTGTGGAAATAATTCATCTGGATAAAAACAAAATTGTNAAATGGGCAAAAGAGTTAGTTAGCAAGTACGAGACCTNAGGGTAAGAAAATGCAAGACAAAGTAGCACAAGTAGAAAAAATAAAAACAATGTTACCGTCAATGCTGGTATCTGCAACATATGACGGAGTTAGTAAATCAGCAGTTCTAAAATTTTATGAACCGACAGCACAAAAATTATTTTTGTGGAAAGACGAAATAGGACACAAGCCATATTGCTATTCAAAACTGGATCCCGACGAATTGGATTTTTTACAGGAGAGAGAGGACGTTTTAGAAATTAAGACAGTCAAAAAACATGATCTAATTACAGATAAAGAAATTCAAGTGTCCAAGATAACAGTAGACAACCCACTTACGATTGGAGGAAACTATGGAGACAGCATTAAAAATCAGATAGAAACGTGGGAGTCAGATATAAAATACTATGAAACGTATCTGCAAGATAGAAAATTAATTGTTGGAAAATATTACGAGATAGTAGACGGATTGCTTAAACCGCATAGCATGAAAATTTCAGACGAAGTAAAACTTGCACTAAAGAGTTTGTTGTGGGACAAGGTGGATAGCGATGGCATGGTGGACGCAGACGAATTTAAAGAATTTATTTCAGAGTGGGCAGATTTACTAAACCAACCGATTCCAAAAATAAAAAGATTAAGCGTGGACATAGAAGTTGAATTTGATCCAGGAAGATTTCCAGATCCTAAACTTGCTGAAAAAAGAATCACTGCGATAGGACTGAAGGGGACAGACGATTATGACCAAATTTTTGTGCTCAAAACAGAAGGAACTGAGCAAGGACATAACGAATTAAACGAGAATATCAAAGTCACATTCTATGATTTAGATAAAGANAAAGAAATGATNACAGANGCATTCAAAATAATCGAAGGGTTTCCATTTGTACTCACGTACAACGGAGATGAATTTGATTTGCCGTATTTGTACAACAGNGCAGAACGNNTAGGGATTTCAAATCAAGATAATCCCCTATACATGATGAGGGATTCTGCAACTCTAAAACACGGAGTTCATATTGATTTGTACAGAACGTTATCAAATCGTTCATTTCAGATTTATGCATTCAGTCAAGCATACACAGATTTTTCATTAAACAGCGTATCAAAAGCGCTGCTAGGAAAAGAAAAAATTGACTACGGTTTAGAGTTTGACAAGTTGTCACTTTACCAAACCGCAAATTATTGTTATAATGATGCACAGTTAACTTATGAACTTACAAGTTTCAACAGCGACTTGCTGATGAACTTGCTTGTGATTATTGCAAGGATTGGAAGAATGCCAATTGACGACATTGCAAGGGTTGGAGTATCGCAATGGATTAGAAGTTTAATGTATTACGAACACAGGAAAAGAAACGCACTAATTCCAAAAAGAGAAGAATTGCAAAAAAGATCAGAAGGAGTCATGTCAGATGCGGTGATTAAAGATAAAAAATATCGAGGAGGTCTAGTTATCGAGCCAAAAAAAGGAATTCATTTCAAAGTAGTTGTAATGGATTTTGCAAGCCTGTATCCAAGCATAATTAAAGTTAGAAATCTATCCTATGAAACAGTCAGATGTTCTCACGAAGAATGTAAAAAAAATACAATCCCCCAAACAAATCACTGGACATGTTCTAAAAAAAATGGATTGACTACATTGATCATAGGATCATTAAGAGATTTGAGAGTAAATTATTACAAAAGCCTCTCTAAAAAAGAAACACTAACTGACGAACAAAGACAGCAGTATACAGTTGTCAGTCAAGCACTCAAGGTAATTCTGAATGCCAGCTATGGCGTAATGGGTGCAGAGATATTCCCACTATATTTCCTCCCAGTAGCTGAAGCGACAACAGCCGTGGGAAGGCATACAATTTTAGAGACAATTAAGAAGTGTGAAGACATAGAGATTGAAGTCCTGTACGGAGACACAGATTCATTATTTATTAAAAATCCTACAGAAGAGCAAATTCAAAAAGTAATTGAGCAAGCTAAAAATGATCACGGAGTTGATTTGGAAATTGACAAGACATACAGATATTGCGTACTGAGTGATAGGAAAAAAAATTATTTGGGGGTGACAAATTCTGGAAAGGTGGATGTAAAGGGCCTTACCGGAAAAAAATCCCATACCCCGGCATTCATTAAAAAATTATTTTTTGAATTGGTGGATGTACTGTCCGAAGTTCAAACGATGGAAGATTTTGTAAAAGCAAAAAAACAAATTTCTGAAAAAATTTCAGTGTGCGGTAAGAAGTTACAAGCAAAGGAGATCCCTTTAGAAGATTTAACGTTTAATGTAATGTTGAGTAAAGCACCATCAGAGTATACAAAAACAATACCGCAGCACATCAGGGCAGCAAAACAATTAGAGGGAATAAGAGAAATAAAAAAAGGAGACAAAATATCATTCATCAAGATATTAAACAAGCCTGGAGTGAAACCAGTTGAATTAGCAAAAAAAGATGAAATAGATTCTAAAAAATACTTGGAATTTTTAGAATCAACGTTGGAGCAAATTACATCATCTATGGATTTAGATTTTGATGTGATGCTTGGAAAACCAAAACAGACAGGGTTAGATGAATTCTTCTGGAGTTGATTGAGTGATGGAAGTTGATGGATTACTATTAACAGTTCTCGGAACAGTGGCAGGAATTTTAATTCTTACTGGATGGGTAGAGCAAATCTACAAAGGTTACAAAACCAAAAGCATGCAAGATATTTCAAAATTTTTGANGATATTTATCGCAGCAGGGTCAANATTNTGGCTAGTTTACGGATCAATAGTGTCAGATGTATTCATCATAGGCACAAACATTGCGGGACTAATTTTNATGATCATTGTNTCTACAATGAAAAGAAGATATCAAAAAATACTCAAGACANGATAATTTCAATCAAGAATTAAATACCATATAAAAAAATCCAAACAAAGATGTTTGTCATTAATTGTAAAAACTATGAAGAGATATCAGGTAATAAAATTATAAAATTTATTAAAATTGCAGAGAAAGTTTCTAAAAAATATAAAATTAAAATTGCCATATCGCCACCACAGCATCTGATAGGATTAGCTGCAAATANTTCAATTCCAATCTTAGCTCAGCACATAGATGATTCAAAAATTGGAAGTACCACGGGGTTCATNGTTCCAGAATTACTAAAAAAGTCCAAAGTCAGCGGATCATTGATCAATCATAGTGAGCATAGAATTTCAAGTAAAGANATTGAAAAGCTAGTTTTAAAGTTAAAGGAATTAAAAATGACATCCATAGTGTGTGTAAAAGACATTGCAGAAGTAAAAAAATATGTTAAGCTTGATCCAGACTTCATTGCAATAGAACCTCCAGAGTTGATTGGTTCAGGAAAAGCAGTATCCAAAGAAAAACCAGAATTGATTGCAAAAGCTGCAAGTATAGTTAACAATTCAAAAAATAAAACAGAATTGCTTTGTGGTGCAGGAATTGTATCCGGTGAGGACGTGGCAAAAGCAATTGAGCTAGGATCAAAAGGAATTCTTGTAGCAAGTGGAATAATTAAAGCAAAAAGTTGGAATAAAGTAATTTCAGAATTTGCAAAGGCATTAGTTTAAAAAGCTAAAACATCCTGAAATTTTTGAATGGTAAAGAATAAGCCAGTCTACTCATTTGAGGAAGCAGATAGTAAAAAAAGAATGTTGTTAGGTGGAAAAGGTGCGGGCTTAAGTGAAATGACTCGATTAAAACTACCAGTTCCAGTAGGATTTACAATTACAACTGAAGTTTGTACCAAGTATTATGACAAAAATAAAAAACTTCCAAAAGACGTGATGCCAGCAGTGATGAAAAACATTGCAAAAATGGAAAAAAAGACAGGTAAAAAATGGAATTCAATAAAAAACCCATTGCTAGTTTCAGTTCGTTCAGGTGCAGCAACATCAATGCCAGGAATGATGGATACAATTTTGAATTTAGGGTTAAATGAAAAAACAGTTGAGGGTCTTGCTGAACAAACAAAAAATCCAAGATTTTCATGGGATTCGTATAGGAGATTTATTCAATTATTTGGAAAAGTAGTGTTCGGAGTAAAGGATGAAAAGTTCGATTATATTTTAGATGAAGTAAAAAAGAAACAAGGAATTCAAGACGATAGTAAACTAAACGTGGAATCGCTAAAAACAATTGTTTTAGAATATAAAAAAATATGTGAAAAGCACACAAAAAGAAAATTTCCAGACACACCAGATGAACAACTAGTGTTAGCGATTGAAGCAGTTTTTAAAAGTTGGATGGGGGAAAGGGCAATAGTCTATCGTGAAAAAAATAATATTACAAAAGATATTGCAAATGGAACGGCAGTAAATATCGTGGCAATGGTATTTGGAAATATGGGAGATGATAGCGCAACAGGAGTTGTTTTTACAAGAAACGGTCATAACGGTAAAAAAGAGATGGAAGGAGAGTATCTGATTAATGCTCAAGGAGAAGACGTTGTTGCAGGTGTAAGAACAGGAAAGAGTATCGAATTGCTAAAAAAAGATATGCCGAAGTTGTACAAAGAATTAAGCATTGCATGTAAAAAGTTAGAAAAACATTTCAAAGAACCACAAGACATTGAATTTACAATTGAACAAGGAAAATTTTACTTATTACAAACAAGAACTGCAAAGATGAGTGCAGGTGCATTAGTAAAAACATCAGTAGACATGGTTAGAGAAAAATTAATTGATAAGAACAGGGCACTTACAAGAATTCCAGCACAGCAATTAGAAGCATTGCTACACAGAACGATGGATGAATCTAAAATTAAAGATTTTAAACAACTAGCAAAAGGAATTGCAGCGTCCCCAGGAGCTGCGAGTGGAATAGTCGTATTTGATGTAAATAAAGCAATTGAGTTGGGAAACACAGGCAAAAAAATCATACTAGTAAGAAAAGAAACAAAGCCAGAAGACGTTCCAGCATTCTTTTCATCAGAAGGTATTTTGACAAGTTTAGGTGGAAAGTCATCCCATGCAGCAATTGTGTCAAGAGGAATGGGAAAACCATGCATAGTAGGATGTCCAGAATTAAAAATTGATTATGACAAAAACATAGGCATGGCAAACGGAATGACAATCAAAGAAGGTGATACAATTACCATTGATGGAAGTGAAGGAACTGTATTTATCGGACAAATCCCAACCATAGAGCCAAAAGTAACAAAAGACTTTGAACAAATCCTAGATTGGTCACAAAAAATAAAAACATTAGGCATTAGAGCCAATGCAGATACTCCAGACGGTGCGGTGTTAGCAAGAAAGTTTGGAGCCAAAGGAATAGGATTGTGCAGAACTGAAAGAATGTTCAACGGTAGCGACAGAATTAATTTATTTGTAGAAATGATCATGGCTGAAAATATCGAAGAGCGAAGTAAAATTTTAAAAAAATTAGGTCAATTACAAAAAAGTGACTTTATTGAAATTCTAAAAGCAATGGAAGGGTATGAAGTTACAATTAGATTACTAGATCCACCATTACACGAATTTTTACCCAATCCAGAAGAATTGGTTGAAAAAATTCAAAAATTAAAAGCAATCGGAAGTGCAAACGAGGCGGACCAAGCAGAAATTGTACTAAAAAGAGCAAAAGAACTCGCAGAAATCAATCCAATGATGGGTCATAGAGGAGTGAGAGTAGGAATCACATATCCAGAAATTTATGAAATGCAAATCAGAGCAGTGTTTGAAGCATTAGTTGAACTGACAAAGAAAAAAGTTAAAGCACATCCACAAATCATGATACCACAGATTAGCAGCATTGCAGAATTAAATCACATAAAGAAAACATATGACATTATTAAAAAAGAGACAGAAAAAAAACACAAGATGAAATTAAAAATAAACTTTGGAACTATGATCGAGGTGGTAAGGGCAGCATTAACTGCAGAGGAACTCGCATCTACAGCAGAGTTCTTTAGTTTTGGTACTAACGATTTGACTCAGGGGACATTTAGTTTCAGCAGAGAGGATGTAGAAGGAAAATTCTTGCCAGAATACATGGAAAAAGAATTACTAGAAAGAAATCCATTCCAATCAATAGATGTAACAGGCGTAGGCAGTTTAATTAAAATGGGCATAGCAGCAGGTCGAGGAGTCAGACCAAACATGGAAGTTGGAATATGCGGAGAACACGGAGGAGATCCAAGTTCAATAAAATTCTGTCACGGGGAAGGATTAACTTATGTTAGTGCGTCACCTCACAGAATTCCCATCGCAATTGTTGCAGCTGCACAAGCAGCAATCGAGCAACCAAAGAAAGTAAGAAAGAGCAGAAAATAATACATTTTAAACTAACCAAGACCCATCATAATTGAATTGCTACCAAGAATAGATTCCATAAAGCAAATAAGATTAAAAATTGGCATCACACAAAAAAAACTAGCGGAAATGACACAGGTTAGCACATCAATGATCAACCAGATAGAATCAGGAAGAAGTCAACCAAGTTACGACACAGCAAAAAAAATTTTTGAAAANCTTTCAAAGTTAGAAGGAGAGTCATCATCACACACGGCAGGAGACTTTTGTAGCAATGTAATCATAAAATTAAAACCNACANANACATTGCATGACGCAATTAAAAAAATGCACNAATTGTCAATTAGTCAAATTCCAGTTTTTAATGGAAATAATNTAGTNGGAGTAGTTTCAGAAGATGGGATTGTGAGACATTTAGCAGACAAAGGAGAAGCAGAGTTAAAAAAAGCAAAACTATCAGATACGATGGATCCCATTCCACCAATTGTAGATTTTAACACTCCAGCAAATGTGTTAGTTCCACTGATAAGGTATACAAAATGCATCCTAGTATCAAGAAATTCAAAAATCGTAGGAATAATCACGGCCTCAGACACTCTAAAAATGATGGAATAATTTAATTAAATTTATTTTTAAAAACAACTTCATCTAAACTCAATTGACCACCACGTTCTTTGGCAGGTTCGCTGGATTTTCCAACCACTATCATTAAAACGATCAAATGATCTTCTGGAAGATTAATTATTTTTGCCATTTCATCATAATCAAAACCCACCATAGGGCAAGAATCAAGCCCCATTTGTCGGGCCGCAAGCATTATTGTTTGACCTGCAAAACCACAAGAACGGATTGCCTCATCACGTCGATTTTGAAGACTGTCAGAATATTTTTTTTCTAAAGATGATTTAACTAATTCTTGTTTTTCAACAGGATGATTTTTCCAATATCTCAACGGGTCATCTTTCCATGCACTCATATTTCCACACAATAGTATGACCAAGGATCCGTCAACAGGTTGTGCTTGATTTCTCGCGGCAATTCCAATTTTTTCTTTTATAGACTGATCGGCGATGGTTACAAACCTCCAGTTCTGTTGGTTGTAGCTGGTAGGTGAAAGAATAGTTAATTTCATCAGAGAATCAATTTGTTCAGATGTCATTTTGTAGTCACTGTCAAATTTTTTAATTGCACGTCTAGTAGAAATTGCTTCAAAGGTATCCATAACGAACTATTCTAAATCATGTATCAATTTAATTGATTGGAAAAAATAGAAAATGATCGATCATGGTATTACAGGATAACCTTCGGCTCATATATCTAAATTCAACAGATAGTACATGGGAGTTCAAGATCTTGAAAAATTGTTCAACATTAATCAACAAATTAAACAAATCGATGAAGAAAATTATTATAATTTTATGATTGACACAGACACTAAAGAAGGTAAAACAAGAATAATCATAGACGAGTTTGGAACATGGAAAAAAGTACCATTCTTAACAGAAGAGGAGGCACAAAAATTTAGAAAAAAAGGATTCAGGCAATTTGTACCAGATTTAATTGATTTTAAAAATAAGGTGATTATTGAATATCAAGAGGAATCAAAGGGCAGGCAAGGAGTCTTAAGAAGACGTGGAAAAATTAACAAAAAAGGACACGACGAATTTAGTGATGAAGACAAAGATATTTTCTACGAATTGGCAAAATTTAATCAATTAAAAATTTGGGAAAATACACCGCCTGAAAAACAAAAAGAAGAGTTAAGGGAATTTTTAAAAATATTTTCTAGTAAAAATTAGTCAATTTTGATTGATCATGATCTTTCCAGTCAGGATCAATCACATCACAAAATATTTCCAGAAGCATGCAGCGATTAAGCAATTTCATAAATACTAATCATTGTTGAAGAGAATATTGAATTACGATAAACTAGACACAGTGGATTATATGATTCTTGCCTGCATTAAGAACGGAATAAAAAAATACAGCAGTATTTTTAAAAATTGTGAAAAAACCAACATTGGAAAATTTCGAGAACATGTTAACGAATTAGAAGATATGAATTTAATTACGATTGATTCAAGTCAAAGTTGGTTTATCAGAAATACCAATCCGTCAATCATATTAAAAAAAGACGGAATAAAATTTGTTGAAGAAAACAGGTCCAAAATACAAGAGTACTGGAATGTACAAATAAAAGATGACGGATAACAATTTAAAATTATCACATAAAATAGACGAGGAAATTTTTCTTCTACGATTGTAAGTTAGCAAATACACAAGATTTGATTTTTAACCTCAATCTATTTTCTTTTCTTTAGATTCTTCTTTTGACACATCTTCTTCCACAACATCTTCAGTCATTTTTTTAATTGTATAGTCATATTGCTTCTTTTGGTTTTTGGACACTAATTTTTTGATTTTCATTTTCAGATTTACTCCGGCCACAGTCATGGCAATTCCAAAAAAGAGGGCTATCCCAGTATAGAAACTTAAACCATAATTCATGACAAGGTTAAATCCAATAATTATAACCACAATCCCAACTACAACCAGTAGAATTGGAATTTGTTTTATCATAATTTATCAATATAATGGGGCTTGATTAACTTTGATTAGACATGCAATCACACATTTTAAAAAAAAGTAACGAAAAGTTAAATTTTCAGATGTCTAATCGAAGATATTAACTAGAAATGCAAGTTTTTTCGCAACATCAAAACCATATAATAACTCGGCATTGCCACATCATTCATGACGGATACACTAACTACGTACGATGAATTGAATGAAGATATTCAGTTTACGGAAGATGAAACCAAGGCACTATTGAAGTTAAGTGAAAAAGAGATACTGATTCTAGTTCTTTCTGAAATGAAAAAACAAACTGAACTAATGTCAAAAAAATAAATCTAAAAATAAAATTTGCTAAAAAATCACACTAATTTCAGCAGTAAAAAGACGAGAAAAAAGATTTGTCACGGTTTTGATTTTGCAAGTAATTCCTTTATGACATAACTTCTGACATTGGCAAACTCCCATTCTTTTAGATTTGCGGATCTGCATTCCTCCTTAATTATCAATCCTGCAAGACCGTCACTCCAAATATGTCGATTCAAATCATAAACTTCAACAATTTTGCCACGTTTTGTAATTTTGATTGCCCCGTGACATCTTTCAATAATTTTCAATGCTGTTCTTAGATAGATTTTCTCAAAATTCACCATAGTCTAAAGTTGATTGTTCACATCAAAAATGTTCTGATTCAGAACACGATGGAAGTTTCCAACTAATTCTCTGAAGATATTTTTAGAATTGNAGGNACACGACCATGACAGAATAGGTAATTTCTTAATAATTGAGCGTATTTATCAACTAAANAATTCGGTTCAAGTTACTCAGATGGTGGAGAATGNGGTTGCATGACAACTTTGTCCGAACCTTTACAGGGTTTATCGCCTTTTGCATGTTTGTGAATTTTCCAGTTTGCACCCTTAGTAAATTTTAGAACTATGTGGCCTCTTTTCCATTGCTGACACCATGCGCAAAAGATCTTAGGGGAATTAGATTTCTTTGAGTGAAAATTTCCAGAATTTGCCATTCTATGTTGTAATTGTTTTAGGTATTTATGAAATTACTCTAATTTTAAAAAGAGTGTTCACTCCACGACGCATAGTTTCTTTAATCGGGTATCAAATAAAAAGTAAAAAATAACATCCCACATTTTACCAGTTGGCACGTGCTCTACACAATCTTGGCGATAATTATCAACCCCAAATCATTTGCACCTGATAAAATATGAGAGTCCTCCTGCAATGGCTACAAACCAAAAATCATTAGGGACATTCCTACGTAAAAAATACATTAAACGTATGGGTTATTATGAAAATTAATTTTGTACAGATTCTTTTTGGTTGGATCTTCCCGTCAAGAACAAAAGAGAGCCGATAATTGTAAAGATTACAAGCAATAAAACAGAATCATACCAAGTTGCACCGCCCATCCAGTTCAAGTATGGAACAGTGATTCCAATTACTAAAAACAGTAAACCAAATATAATCAGCAGGTTGACAGATCCCTTTTTCATATTCTGCAAAAACAACGTATACTCATTAAGTTTTGTTTAACTAAACCACATCAGCACAGAAATAAAATATCACACACAGTTATCCAATAAAACACAGGTCAAAATTCACTGCAAAGGGAATAGGGGATACAACTTTATGAAATTTTTAAAACATCCCAATACGCCTTAGGGACGATATTGCGTGTTTGATTTACCAAATTATTAATTGTTGAATCAATCACATACGTTCTTGCCCAGTCATCCTCAGATCTTATGGATCTTCCAAAACCTTGCAATATCTTCATCATGGTTTCAGAGCTATACCAGGACGGAAATTTATTCATTTTTGCCCTTACCCTTGTATCGCCCAAGGACTTGTAAGGCGCTTTAGCTATAATTTGAAATCGGGAATCATCGTCTTTAAGGTCAACTCCCTCCCACAAGGACGAGGACAAAAGAACGCTTGAGGGGGTTGCTCGATGCTGTGCAATTTTTTCATCCTGGGTGGTTCCGTCAGAATTACTCGAATGGCATATTCGAATTCTTCTTTTATTCTCAGGCGACAGCTGGCTTAAGATATCAAAGCATCTTTTTTTTGAGGAAGTCAAAATCAATCCTCGCTCAGTTTTATGATCTGTAAGTATTTCGTTAATTTTTCTTATAGCGTTTTGCTCATCCGCAAACGAACTGCGTGAATTTAAAAATGCCACGTTCAAAAAATCTACCTTTCTATTCTCATAAAGAAAGGGGGATTTAGGGGTGTCAATGAATGCAACATCTTTCTCATCAAGCCCCATTGTTTCACAAAAATTTTTTTTGTTAACTGTAGCTGACATGAAAATTTGATATTCGGTGTTAAAGAAGTCATCCACGTATTTTGAAATAAGTAACGGTTTAATCGAAATTGTTGCAGTGCTTCCAATATCATTGCTGTTATCACTTACAAGAAAATTTTCAGGATCACTTTCAATTTGACCGATGATGTCTGAAAATTTTTTAAAATTATCATCAAAATATTCCAAAATTTTTAAATCGTCATCCCCGTTATTTGATTTTATTTCAGCGTACTGTGTTGCATAAAATTTCTTCATTGCAGTAAGCAATGCAGTCAATTCTTTAACGTCTGAAATATTATATCTGCTTACATCTATCTTGCATTCATCTAATTGCTTGTTTGAAATATCAATTCCAATAAAATTAATGATTTGATCCTCTATGCCATGGGCCTCATCAAAAATGGAAACTTTTTTTTCCAAATGCTCTGCAAATACAGATTTGTTTTTCATTAATTGAAAAAATCCAGAGTAATTCCATACCGAAAAATCAGATATCAGTCCAAAATATTTTTGAAAATAATATGTGCAGGTACTTTCATTTAATCTAGTATCAAAAGTCACGTCCTTTATCAGAGGTTTAAACGTACAAAATGTTTTAATGGTTTTTCCTTCTGAATTTTCTTTTTCCCCCTCCAAACAAACGCCCTTCTCACAAGTATGGCCCAATTCTCTTGCCAAAATCGGATCATCAACTTTGTGCTCGCCCATTATTTTCAAACATTCAAAATTAGATTTGCCTTTAACGGATTTTAAAATTGGAAAGTCCCGAGTGTACTGGTCTTGTAAGCTCTTAGATTTAGTGATAAAAAATCCGGTCCCAAAATATTTTGCGATTGCCATCCCTATGGCAGACTTTCCAACACCGGTAGGAGCAGAAATTACTATTTTTTTAAATCCTAATTTGACATTAGTTTCAATTTCTTTAAGAATTTGTTTTTGAATACCCCTAGGAATAATTTGTGATGGAAAGTATTCCTCAATTTTAGAAATGGGAGCAGTTCTAATTGCGGGTGTGCCTTTAATTATTTTTCTAGGAGTTTTTGAACTGTGTGTGGTTTTACTAAATTTATTGACATACTCAGACACGGTATCATCGACAGTCCCAGAATTGATAAAATAACGTTCCTTATTGCCATTGCAATTGCACGTTATTCCAACGGTCTTGCTGCCAATAGGAGTTACTTTAATCGTAGATTTACACACGGGACATTCAGCCATATTCTACAGAGTTGAAATTTAGGTCAAATAAATAACAAGTTATTTGACCTATTATCTTAGCATTCATTTTAGTCGATGAACGGCCAGATGATTTCTAATTATTTTTTATTACTAGTCAATTACTGTTTCTTCTTTCCTAGTTTATCAAAACCGTCTTTGTCGAATCCGCCCTCATCAAAACCGTCTTTGCCAAATCCGTCTTTGTCGTATCCGGCAGTATTAAACAAAGTATGAGTTATCATGTGAGTACCATCTTTATCAAAACTGTTTTTGTCGTACCCGTATTTAGTGAATCCGTCTAGATCGTATCCCAGTT
>JGI26262J51727_1001104_pt1 | contig 13013 bp, 10 predicted proteins | sample SaaInlV_150m_DNA_3_FD_51727 | JGI IMG/M metagenome (IMG submission 51727)
CCCCCCCCAGACAAATTACTAAAGGAGAATATTATGAAGAATCGTTTATTTGTGGTGGCCGTACTTTCGTTGGTCACCCTCTTTGCCGCGGCATGCGGCACTATTGAAGAAAAAACTGAAGATATACCAGTCGTCACAGTGATGGATCATGATGAAATGACTGAAGACACTATGACTGAAGACACTATGGATGAAGACGCTATGGATCATGATGCTATGGATGAAGACGCTATGGATCATGATGCTATGGATGAAGACGCTATGGATCATGACCACGGTGAACTAGTAGATGTATCCGGGCTTGATAGTCCGCCAACAGTTTCCGTAACGGCTGTAGCCGACGGTAACGGGGGAGCAGTCTTAGAAATTGAAGTAAGCAACTTCACGCTGGTTCCAGTGAGCCCTCCGGTTGCTCATCAACCTGGCCAAGGCCATGCACACGTTTACGTCGACGGTGCTTCGGTAGCCATGGTTCATGAAACCACCGTGGCCATTGACGACCTCACCGACGGACATCACAACATTCGCGTAACTTTGGCCACCAACGACCATCGCGAGTACGCCATCAAAGAAAAAGCTATTGCGGCCTCTACTTCAGTAATGGTTACTGGTGGCCAGAGTGCGGTGATGGCTGACCATGAAATTACTTTAGAAATCATGGGCGGTGAAATCATGGGCGGCATTCAACGTCTTGAGATGTCCACTGGCGAAGTGGTCGCTATCACGGTGACTAGCGATATAGATGAACTTCTACACATCCACGCCTACGACTTGACCCTTGAATTGATGGCGGGGATGCCTGCCACCTTGTTGGTGGAGGCAAACATTCCCGGAGTGTTTGAAGGTGAACTTCATCACNCTGGGTTCCAAGTGCTTTCACTCGAGGTGTCCTAATGAACAGCAGCACGGTTCTACTGGCTCACGGTGTTGGCGGTCGCAGTGACCTTCCGATCTCGCCGTGGGNTGCTGCTTGGAGCGGCGCAACCGTGCTGCTGCTTTCGTTTGCGGCCCTCGGTTTACTTTGGCACCGGCCTCGCCTGGCCAAAGCAGCTCTCGGCCGATTGGCGCAAGGCGGCGAATGCTTTGTGTCTTCACTAGGCCGTATTTTTCGAGCCCTCATTCTTGCTTTGTTCCTCGTGGTGGTAACAGGAAGCTTCGTTGGCCCCGACAACACAACAAGCAACCTGACCCCCGTCACCGTTTACATCGTATTTTGGGTTGGCGGGCCGTTTCTCTCGGCCATCTTTGGCCCCTGGTGGCGAGCGGTAAGCCCGTGGGAAACCTTGGGTTCGCTGATAGATAAAGTCCGGCCGCAAAACCAAAACCAGCCACCATCGTGGTTGACTAGCGGTTGGCTGGCTCTGCTGCCTATTTCGCTCTTCCACTGGGTCGAGTTGGCATATCATCAGGGGTCAAGCCCGCGAGTTCTGGGTTGGGCGGCCATTTTATACACGGCCACGCTAATGGCTATGGCCTGGCGATGGGGTTGGAAGAATGTACGCAATGCCGAAGGCTTCGGTGTGCTTTTTTCTCTCATGGCGACGCTTTCTCCCGTATTTAAAGATGACCAACAACGGTTGCGGGTTCGCTTTCCTTTCACCGGTTTGGCCACGCTCGTTATGACCCCATCTTTGGTGGCTATCGTGCTGGCGGTTCTCGGGGGCACGACTTTTGATGGGGTAACGCGCACTACTTGGTGGGCGGACCTCACGGTAGGGGAAAGCGGCTGGAGTCTTACGACGATACGCACCGTTGGTTTGGTGTGGGTGGTAATGCTTGTTGGGTTGGCGTACCAAATGGCTAGCCGACTCGGTGGCCGCTTAACTGGCGACCGCTCGTTTGCCGAGCGACTCGGCGCGTCGTTAGTTCCTATTCTTTTGGGCTACGACTTGGCTCATTACTTCTCGCTCTTACTCCTTGAAGGCCAAGATTTCATACGACTACTCTCGGATCCATGGGGAAAAGGGTGGGATGTTTTTTCAACCGCCAACCACCTTGTCAACTGGACACTGGTTTCAACGACCGTGGTGGGTTGGGTGCAAATACTTTCCATCGTGGGAGGCCATGTGGTTGGTGTGGTTTTTGCCCACGATCGGTCGGTTGAACTTTGGTCATCGCGAACGGCTTTGCGAAGCCAGTACCCGATGCTGATCGTTATGGTGGTGTACACAATGACCGGCCTAGTTCTTTTGACCGGCTAAGTTTCTCAGAAACCAAAAACGGAGACAAAATGTCTGAACGCGAAGAAATGGATTGGGTTAAATACGGTAAGGCCGCTCGGTCCCTGGCGCAGATGGTGGCCGACGACGGTTACCGACCAGACATGATTTTGGCCATCGTGCGCGGCGGCATGTTTGTGGCCGGCTCGTTGGGCTACGCCATGGCAGTAAAAAACCTGTACGTCATGAACGTGGAGTANTACTCCGGGGTCGACGAACGCCANGACTTNCCTATTGTGTTGCCTCCCTACGTGGACTGGGTAGATCTAAANAANGCCAAGATCCTCATTGCCGACGACGTAGCCGACACCGGCCATACCTTGGCTTTGGTGCGTGAAACAGCNTTAGAACAAGTTGCCGAAGTGCGTTCGGCCGTGNTGTACCAGAAATCACATTCCGTAGTGGACTGCGAATACGTGTGGAAACACACCGACCAGTGGATCAACTTTCCTTGGTCAACTGAACCTCCGGTAGTAGATCTCTCCGAAGGCGGGCATCAAGCCCTCGACGCTTAAGCGTGAATAGCGGCTCGTCGAGCCGACCAGTTGACGGCCTCTTCAAGTTGAGCGCCCACTGAAATAAGTAAGTCTTCTCGCCCGTAAGCGGCTACTAATTGCACCCCTATGGGTAAGCCATCGGATTGCCCGGTTGGCAACGTAATAGCCGGCTGGCCGGTGGTGTTAAATGGTGAGGTAAATACGGCGTAAGGCAACGAGCGCCGCGAGGCCCGCACCGGGTCATCTTTGCTGGCGGTCAGTTCGCCGATTTTCGGGGGAGGCGCCGCCGTGGTCGGGGTAAGCAACAAGTCGAAGCCACCTTCCCACCATGAAAGTACGGCCCGCCGAAAGGTGCCCATGGCGGCTTGCGCTTTGGCGTAATCCACCGCTGAAATGCTTCGCCCTCGGCCACTCAAAGCCCAGTTGCCGGGTTCGATGTCTTCTTCAGTAATAGGTCGCCCTAATTGTTCGCTGAGGTACTCCAACCCCATAACCGAACCCACCGCCCAGGTGGCGTTAAAAGCGTCGGACATGGCGTGCATTTCGTCCAAAGCCTGCGGGTGACTTTCGCTGACCTGATGGCCCATCGACTCGAGCAACTGAGCAGCCTGCAAAGTAGCGGCCGCACAATCGGGGTGCACGGCAGCCATGGAGTGCTCGTTCCAAATGCCGATACGTAGCGGCCCCGGGTTGGCCCCGACTTGTTTGGCATAAGGGCGACCAAAGTCTGGAGCCACCACCCCGTCGCCCAAGAAAGGAATCGCCGTGGCATCTAAAATGGCCGCCGTGTCACGCATGGTGTGGCTCACCACGTGTTGAATGCTCAAACCCCATTCTTCTCGCGGCCCCATAGAGATACGACCCCGGGAAGGCTTAAGGCCCACCAAACCGCACAGGGCGGCGGGAATACGAATGCTGCCTCCACCGTCGCTGGCATTAGCGGCCGGCACCATGCCCGAAGCGACAGCTGCTGCGGCTCCGCCCGACGAGCCACCGGTGCCGTACTCGGGGTTCCAAGGGTTGCGGGTGGGCCCGTAAGCCAACGGCTCGGTAGTGGCCACCGTGCCCAATTCGGGGGTGTTGGTGCGCCCCACATTGATAAAGCCCGCTTCTTTATAACGCTGCACCATGTTGGAGTCGTTGCTGCCGGTGAAGTTGGCGTCTTTAAGTGCCTGGGCGCCAAAGTGGTGGGGTTGGCCGGCTTCTTCGGCCCACAGGTCTTTAAGAAGCATGGGAACGCCCCGAAAAGGCCCATCGGGCAATTCCGGCGATGCCGCCAGTTCAAGCGCTTGTTCATATTGTTTATGAATAACCGCATTCAAGGTTTCGTTGTTGGCTTCGATGCGGTCAATGGTGGCTTGAATGCATTCCACGGGAGAAAGGTCGCCTTGGGTAATGCGCTGGGCTAAACCCACCGCATCAAGGTGAGCGAGTTCGTCAGGAGCAGGTGTTTCGGTCATAACCCGACGGTAGCGGGTCAAGGGCTAAGAGTTCGCCTCGGCGTGTTCAAGATAGTTGTAGACAGTAAAACGGCTAACTCCGAGGGCTTCGGCTACTTCTTCGACCGACTTGCGCAAAGTAAAAGCTCCCCACTCGTTTAGTAAAGCCACCGTTTGCTGTTTTTGGATGCGGGTCATGGCGGAACGACTGGCCCCGATTTCTTGTTCGGCGGCCGTTAAAAGATGCGCTAAGGCTTGGTGAAGGTCTGGGCGCCGCAACCCACCCACCACCTGGCCCTCCCATTCCAAAGGCAAGTCGCTTTCGGTAAGTTCATCAACAGCAAGCAAACGAGCACCCAAAGCTTCGGCTGCCGGGGCCAGCGCTTTAAGAAAAGGGTGCAGGGGTTCAGGCATGTTTCTAGCGTAGCCCATTCTCTAACGTTGACAAAATGTTGAAAAACAGGCAGCATGGGAGTCTTATGTCCGTAACAATTGCCCGCTCGCTAGATCAAGCATTAGAAATTCTTAGCGAACGCCCCGATGCCCTGATTTTGGCTGGCGGAACCGACCTCATGGTGCAAATAAACCGTGGGTCCCTCAACGAACTTTCTACGGTCATCGCCGTAAACCGCATCCCCGAACTTCAAGGCTGGAAACAACAAGACGACACCTTGGTTTTGGGCGCTGGCCTGACCTACGCCGAAATGGAAAAAAGCGACTTCGCCGCCGTGGCCCCCGCCCTTGCCCAAGCAGCCCGAACCGTCGGCTCGCCACAAATACGCAACGCCGGCACCCTCGGAGGCAACCTGGGCACCGCCTCGCCGGCGGGCGACACCCTTCCCGTGCTGGCCGCCTTAGATGCCGTGATATGCCTGCGCTCGGCCCAGGGCGCACGCCGCCTGCCCATCCTCGAGTTCATCACCGGAGTAAAAAACAATGCCCGCCAACCCGGGGAACTCATCGAAGAAGTACATATACCTGCCGCTCAAGGGCATCAAGAGTTCTGCAAAATAGGACCCCGCAACGCCATGGTTATTTCCGTGGCCTCATTGGCTCTGATAGTGGACCAACAAAACAAAAAAGTACGCCTCGGCCTCGGCACGGTCGGTCCGGTACCCCTACGCCCCGCCGAAGCCGAAGAACACCTCAGCACCAACGTCAACTGGGCGGCCAACACCGTGTCTGCCGCCACCCTTGACCAGTTCTCTACCCTGGCTGCCGCCGCCGCTCGACCGATAGACGACCATCGAGGCACCGCCGCCTACCGGCGCCACGCCATCGGCGTCATGGCTCGCCGCACCGCCGCCCGAGCCTTTACTGAGGAAACAGCATGACCACCAATCACTACACCTTGAAGGTCAACGGCAAAGAACACCAAGTGGCTGATGCTTGGGCCGGCGAAAGCTTGCTCTGGGTGCTGCGCGAACGCTTAGGTTTACCCGGAGCAAAAAATGCTTGCGAAGAAGGGGAATGCGGCTCGTGTTCGGTGCGCATCGACGACGAAGTGGTTTGCGGTTGCCTGGTGTTGGCCGCCACCGCTGTGGACTGTGAAATAACCACCATTGAAGGTCTGGCCCCCGAAGGCGAACTGGTAGACGTACAAGAAGCGTTCATTGAAGCCGGAGCCGTGCAATGCGGGTTCTGTACCCCCGGGCTCTTGGTAACTATTGACAAACTGCTGGAAACCAACAACCAACCCGATGACCTCACGGTACGCGAAGCCATCAGCGGCAACCTGTGTCGCTGCACCGGTTACGGCCGCATCCTCGAAGCAGTCAACTTGGCCGCCGCCAAACGGCGAGAAGTCACCTCATGACCGACATCCAAATCACCTCCCCGGTAAGCGCTCCCCGTATCGGTGAGTCAGCACCCCGCCCCGACGGTGTCCCTAAAGTCACCGGAACGTTCACTTTTTCTAGCGACCTGTGGCATAACAACATGTTGTGGGGCGGAACCCTGCGTTCTCCGCACCCCTCGGCCAACATTAAAAGCATTGACATCAGCGGCGCCTTGGCCATCAACGGGGTCAGCGCCGTACTCACTCACACCGACGTGCCTGGCTCCCTGCTTTACGGCCTTGAACACGCCGACCAACCAGTATTGGCCGCCGACGTAGTGCGCTACGAAGGAGAATCAGTAGCCATCGTGGCCGCCGACCACCCCGAAACAGTACGCCGAGCCCTGGCAGCCATCGTGGTGGACTACCAAGTAACGGCCCCCCTGGTAGACCCCGAGGCCGCCGAACAAGCCGAACCCATCCACCCCGACGGCAACTTGATACGCCGCCTACGCCTGCGCCACGGCGACCAAAACATACAAGGCGAAATACAAGTCGAAGGCACCTACGAAGTAGGCATGCAGGACCAAGCCTTCTTAGGACCGGAATCCGGCTTGGCGCTACCCAGCGAAGACGGTGGGGTAGAACTCTTTGTCTCCACCCAATGGCTGCATTCCGACCGCGACCAGGTAGCCGTTTGTTTGGGGCTACCTCCTGAAAAAGTTCGTTTTACCCTGTCGGGCGTCGGCGGTGCTTTCGGCGCCCGCGAAGACCTCAGCCTGCACGCCCACCTGTGCCTGCTAGCCCTCCACACCGGACGGCCAGTAAAAATGGTGTACTCCCGAGAAGAGTCATTTCACGGCCACGTGCATCGCCACCCGGCTCGCATGTGGTACCGCCACCACGCCGACACCGACGGCAACCTGTTGCGGGTCGAAGCCCGGTTAATCCTCGATGGCGGCGCTTACGCCTCCTCTAGCGGAGCGGTCATCTCTAACGCCACCTGCTTTGCCGCCGGCCCCTACCTCATCCCCAGCGCCGACATCGACGGGGCAGTGGTGCGCACCAACAACCCACCTTGTGGAGCAATGCGAGGCTTCGGTGCGGTACAAACCTGCGTCGGGCACGAAGCCCAAATGGACAAACTGGCCGCCGCTCTCGGCATGGACCCAGTAGAACTCCGGCTAAAAAATGCTTTAAAAAGTGGCGACAAATTACTCACCGGCCAAACGATCACCGGTGCCGCTCCGGTAGCCGAGGTAATCAAAAGCTGTGTTGACCACCCCTCAACGTTGATACCCAGCGACGACATGATGTCGTTGCCCGGAGGCGCCGGCCGCACTGCCGACCCTCACCACATAGTGCGCGGCCAAGCCATGGCCGTGGGCTTCAAAAACCTGCTCTTCTCTGAAGGCTTCGACGATTACAGTTCAGCCATCTGTCACCTGGTCGACGGCGTAGCCACCATCACCTGCGCCTGCGCAGAAGTCGGCCAAGGCTTCGTCACCCTGGCCCAACAAATAACCCGAGAAGTTCTCGGCGTAGAAGAAGTCATCTTGGCCCCCGCCGCTACCGCCACCGTGGGGTCTGCCGGGTCTACCTCGGCCAGTCGCCAAACATGGATGTCCGGGGGAGCGGTACAAAAAGCCTGCGAAGCAGTGCGCCAACAACTCCTCGAACGCATCGCCGATCAACACCAAGTCATCCTCGACGACCTCGTGTTGGCCGACGGTCAAATAGTTTCCCTCGCCGGAAACTTCTCGTTAGACCTCGCCACCGCCACCACAGAGCCTTTAGAAGCAGACATCGAATACCGCCACGCACCCACCTACCCGGTAGATGAAAACGGCCAAGGCGACGCCCACGTTTCCTTCGCCTTCGCCGCTCACCGTGCAGTAGTAGACGTCGACCCAGAATTAGGCCTCGTCAAAGTCGTTGAGCTGACCACCTCCCAAGACGTCGGCCGGCTCTTAAACCCCCTCCAAGCAGTCGGACAACTCGAAGGCGGCACCTCACAAGGCGTCGGCCTCGCCGTCATGGAAGAAGTACTGGTCGCCGACGGGCATATTCGCAACGCCTCGTTCACCGACTACCTCATACCCACCGCCTTAGATATGCCCCCGGTAGAAATAGCCGCCTTCATTGAACAACCCGAACCCGGAGCCCCCTTCGGCGCCAAAGGCATCGGCGAACCTCCATCCATATCTTCGACCGCTGCCGTAGTAGCCGCCATGCGAGACGCCACCAAACGAGAATTGCCGCGGGTACCGGTGCGCCCCACCGACATCGTGCAATTAGAAAACGACACCCCATGANCCACCAAGACCTCCGCATAAACGAAGACCGCCTCATGCAACGCATCGAGGACCTTGCCACTATCGGCGCCCTCGGAGAAACCGGCTCATGCCGCTTGGCGCTCACCGACGAAGACCGAGACGGCCGAGACCTGGTGGTTACCTGGATGCGTGACCTGGGCCTTGAAGTCACCATCGACGGCATCGGCAACGTGACGGCTACCCGCCCCGGACAAAACCCCGGCCCCGCCACCATGACTGGCAGCCACATCGACACCGTGGCCACCGGCGGCCGCTACGACGGCAACCTTGGGGTCCTCGCCGGCCTCGAAGTGCTTGAAACGTTGAGCGAAAACAACGTAGAAACCCAACACGCCATGGGGGTAGCGTTTTTCACCGACGAAGAAGGCGCACGCTTTGCCCCCGACATGTTAGGCAGCCTGGTCTACGTGGGCGGCATGGCCCTCGAACAAGCCCTAGACATCGAAGGAATCGACGGCACCATTGTCGGAGAAGAACTCGACCGCATCGGTTACCGCGGCCCCGGCCCCTGCCCTGGAACACCCCCCAGAGCCTTCGTGGAACTCCACATAGAACAAGGCCCCTTGCTTGAAGTAGAAAACACCACCATCGGAGCAGTCACCGGGGTACAAGGCATTTCGTGGACCGAATACACCATCACCGGGCAATCCAACCACGCCGGCACCACCCCTATGCATCTCCGCCACGACGCCGGATACGTCGCAGCCAAAATCGCCGTCACCGCCCGAGAGCTCGCCGACCGCATGGGCGGCCGTCAAGTAAGCACGGTCGGGCGCATAAACCTCCACCCCGATTTAGTGAACGTAGTAGCCGGCCAAGCCACCCTGACCGTCGACCTCCGCAACACCGACGAAGCACTCTTAAAATCTGCCGAAGCAGAAATAGCAGCCTGCGTAGAGCAACTTGAACAAAGCGAAGGGGTGACCATTACCTCGCGCACCTTGGCCCGCTTCGAACCCGTGGTCTTTGACCCCCAGGTGGTAGCCACCGTAGAAACAACCGCCCAACGCCTCGGCCACTCGGCAACCACCATGCCCTCAGGAGCCGGTCACGATGCCCAAATGATGGCCCGGGTTTGCCCAACCGGCATGGTATTCGTACCCAGCAAAGACGGCATAAGCCACAACCCGGCCGAACACACCGACCAACAAGACCTGGCCGCCGGGGCCGACGTATTGTTACAAACCATGCTGGCCCTTGACGCAACCGACTTCACCGGAGACACCGCATGACCCGCATGGTCACCATCGGGGCCGCTCAAACCGGGCCCATCCAACGCAGCGACACCCGAGCCGAAGTAGTAGAACGCCTCATTGCTTTGCTGCGCCAAGGTGCCGAAGCAGGCTGCGANCTGGTGGTGTTTCCTGAACTCGCCTTGACTACCTTTTTCCCTCGCTGGTTTGTTGGAGACCGCGCCGAGTTTGACCACTTTTTTGAAACAGAAATGCCCGGGCCAGAAACCCAACCCCTCTTTGACGAAGCGGTACGCCTCCAAGTCGGTTTCCACTTGGGTTACGCAGAACTCACCCCCGACGGCCATCACTACAACACAGCCATTTTGGTAGAGCCCAACGGCCAAATCGTGGCCCGCTACCGCAAAGTACATTTGCCGGGCCACGAAGCACACGAACCCTGGCGAGCCTTTCAACACCTCGAGCGCTACTACTTCGAAGCCGGCCCCAGTTTTGACGTACACCGAGCCTTCGGTGGCCTCATGGGCATGGCAATTTGCAACGATCGCCGCTGGCCCGAAACGTATCGAGTGCTGGGACTCCAAGGATGCGAAATGGCTCTCATTGGTTACAACACCCCCACCCATTACGCCCCCGACCCCAGCCAAGACCGCCTCCAAGGGTTCCATAATCATTTGGTGTTGCAATCCGGGGCTTACCAGAACGGCATGTGGGTAGTAGGGGTAGCCAAAGCCGGCCACGAAGAAGGCAGCGACTTGCTCGGCGGAAGCGCCATCGTGGCTCCCTCCGGTGAAATCATGGCGGAATGCCAAACCACCGGCGACGAATTAGTAGTAGCAGAATGCGACCTCGACCTCTGTGCAAACTACAAAGAAACACTCTTTGACTTCGACCGGTACCGCCGGCCTGAGGTCTACCGCCGGATTACCGAACAAACCGGTGTAGAAATACCGGCGCATCTGCGTGACCCAAAGGAGACGTCATGACCAGTTTTGATCTCAACGGGCAAGCAGTCACCACCGGCCCACACGCCAATCTTTTAGCGGCCCTGCGCGACGAACTTGGGGTGCTTTCCCCCAAAGACGGTTGCTCACCTTCCGGACAGTGCGGTTGTTGCACGGTGCTCATAGACGGCAAAGCCCGGGTGGCTTGCCAAACCTCATTAGAAAAAATTGAAGGAACCACCGTCACCACCTTAGAAGGCCTAAGTGACCAAGAACGCCTGCGCTACGCCGAAGCTTTCGCCGCTCACGGTGCTTTGCAATGCGGGTTCTGTACCCCCGGCATCGTCATGCGAGCCAAAGCCCTAATTGACAAAAAGGGCACCGAACTAACCCGCAACGACGCCCAACGTCACCTCGGAGCGCACCTTTGCCGCTGCACGGGCTACCTCTCAATTCTCGATGCCGTAGAAACCTTGGCCGCTGGCGAAACCCCGGTAGCGCTGCCCCAAGGGGGCATGGGAACCAGCGGAACTAAATACGAAGCAGCCGAACTGGCCTTAGGCGATCGGCCGTTTATTGACGACCTTTACCCCGAAGGGCTTTTACATGGCGCCCTCCACCTAGCCGCCCATGGGCGCGCCGACATCTTGGCCATCGACACCACCACAGCCCAAGCCTTAGCCGGCGTCCAGCAAATATTTACGGCAGCCGACGTACCCGGGGACCTCAAAGTAGGAATCATCCATACCGATTGGCCAGTGTTTATCCCAGTAGGTGGCCGTACTTCATACCTCGGCGATGTGTTGGCTTTTGTGGTCGCCGACACCCGAGAAATCGCCCGCCAAGCCGCCGAACTCATCGAAGTGGACTACCGCCCGCTCCTCGTATTTAACGACCCGGTCTTAGCTTTGGCCTCCGACGAAAATGCGGTGTGGGGGCTCGAAGGCAACACGCTGTCCCATTCGGTCTACGCCCGCGGCGACGTAGAAGTCGCTTTAGAATCCTCCGCCCACGTGGAGGAAGAAATCTTCCAAAGTCAACGCATCGAACACGCCTTCTTAGAACCCGAATCCACCATGGCTGCCCCCACCGACGACGGCAATTTGCATGTGTGGTCCGGCGGGCAAGGAGTCTGGGATGACCGCAACCAAATCGCCGCAGTGCTCAACTTGCCCCGCGAAAAAGTCACCGTGGAGTTGGTCTCTAACGGGGGAGCGTTCGGCGGCAAAGAAGACATGTCGAACCAAGCCCAAACCGCCTTAGCGGCCTGGCTGTTGCAAGCCCCCGTGCGCTGCACGTTGTCGCGCAACGAATCATTTTTAATGCACGCCAAACGCCACCCCATCCGCATGGCCTACCGAGCCGGATGCGACGCCGACGGAAAACTCACCGGCCTTTGGGTGCGTATGATCGGCGACTCCGGCCCTTACGCCTCGGTAGGCATGAAGGTGCTAGAACGAGCCGCCGGCCACGCCAGCGGACCCTACGTAGTACCCAACATAGATGTGGAAGCCACCGCCGTACGCACCAACAACCCGGTATGCGGCGCCTTCCGAGGGTTCGGAGCCAACCAAGCACAATTCGCTATGGAAGGCATGATGGATCGCCTCGCCGAAAAAGTAGGTATCAGCGGATGGGAAATGCGTAGCCGCAACGTGATCAGCCCCGGGGTGATTTGGGGCCCCGGACAAAAAATGGACGACGGCTGCTTAGGGGCACGAGCCTGCCTCGACGAAGTAAAAGAGGCCTACCACCAAGCAAAAGCTGACGGAAAACCCGTAGGGCTCGGCCTGGGCCTAAAAAACTCCGGGCTCGGCAACGGCTTCAACGAACTGGCCCAAGCAGTAGTGCGCTTTCGCTCTGACGGCCAAGTAGAAGTACGCCACTGCTGGACCGAAATGGGCCAGGGCATACACACCGTGGTCCGCCAAGTAGCAGTCGAAGAACTCGGCATCGAATCAAACCGCATCGAAGTCATCGTAGATACCACCCGAGAACTGGGCAACGGGCAAACCACCGGCAGCCGCGGCACCCTGATGGGCGCCGGCTCGGTCGCCGACGCCTGCCGAGTGGCCTTGGCCGACGGTTGCCAAGAAGAAACCGACTACCTCGGCGAATACCGGGTGGATTGGACCAACGCCCTCGAAGACGGAGTAGAAAACCCCATCCTGCATTCCACCTTTGGGTACGCCGCCCAAATGGTTATTTTGGATCCCGAAACCGGCGACGTAGAACACGTAGTAGCCGCCCACGATGTAGGCCGAGCGGTCAACCCACTGCTGTGCCAAGGCCAAGTAGAAGGCGCCGTCCACATGGGGTTGGGCTACGCCCTCACCGAAGGGTTCCCGGTAGACGAAAACGGCCGGCCCACCAACGACACGTTACGCAAACTCGGTATTTTACGCCCCAGCGCTATGCCCACCGTAGATGTGCGTTTGTTGGAATGTCCCCAACCCGACTCGCCCTACGGCATCAAAGGAGTAGGAGAAATCGGCCTAGTGCCCACCGCCGGAGCGGCCGCCGCCGCCCTGCGTTCTTACGACGGACAATGGCGAAACGAATTACCCCTAAACGCCCCCGACCAACGCGACCACTGGGCCCCCTGGGA
>JGI26262J51727_1001112_pt1 | contig 12915 bp, 9 predicted proteins | sample SaaInlV_150m_DNA_3_FD_51727 | JGI IMG/M metagenome (IMG submission 51727)
ATTCTTTGGTCTAGCGCTCAGTTTGAATTTATTGCTCTTCCTGATAGCTTTTGTACGGGCTCATCGATTATGCCCCAAAAGAAAAATCCAGATGTGCCAGAGCTGGTTCGAGGAAAAACAGGAAGGGTTAATGGTAATTTGATTGCTCTTCTTACTTTGATGAAGGGCCAACCATTAGCTTACAATAAAGATAATCAAGAAGACAAAGAGCCGCTCTTTGATAGCGTAGAAACAATCTACTCTTGCCTCCGCGTTTTTTCTGAAATGGTACCTACAATTAAAGCCAATAAGGATAATATGTATCAATCAGCAATTAAGGGGTACACCACTGCTACCGATCTGGCAGACTATCTAGTCAAAAAAGGTTTGGCCTTTAGGGATGCTCATGATGTTGTCGGTAAAGCAGTTGCCTTTGGAATCAAAGAAAATAAAGATCTAAGTGAATTTACTTTAAATGAGTTAAAAGAATTTGATACATCTATTGAAAACGATGTATTTGAAGTGATCTCACTAGAGGGATCTATTCGATCACGTAATCATATAGGTGGCACCTCTCCTGAGCAAATTCTGATTGCTATTAAAGTGGGTCGCAACACTATAAAGTAATGCGCATAGTTTTCGCAGGTACGCCCAATTTTGCGGTCAAAGCACTATCTCACCTTCACGATTCTNATCATGAGATTATCGCTGTTTATTGTCAGCCAGATAAACCTAAAGGAAGAGGGAAAGTCTTAACTCCTTGTCCAGTNAAGCTCTATGCCCTTGAGANTAACTTAGAAGTGATTCAGCCTGCAAATTTTAGTAATGAACAAAACCTCAAAAAGCTTACCTCCCTTAAGCCNGATTTAATAGTTGTTGCAGCTTATGGCCAGATTCTTACCAAAGAAATACTAGAAGTGCCTGAGTTTGGATGCNTAAATATACACGCATCACTATTACCACGATGGAGAGGCGCTGCACCTATTGAAAGAGCAATTATTGCAGGGGATAANGAGACAGGNATCACCATTATGCAGATGAATGANGGGCTCGATACTGGTGATATCCTAATGACGAATAAACACCCTATCTCAAATACAGAAACCTCTGGTTCGTTAACAGAGTCATTATCGGTTATGGGTGCAGATCTCATAATTGAGGCAATAGAACAACTTCCTGAACTCAATGCTAAAACTCAAGACCATACAAAAGCAAACTATGCCAAAAAGATCTTAAAAAATGAGGCGCGTATTGACTGGAATCAAAGTGCAGAAAATATTAATCAAATGATTAGAGCCTTCAATCCGCGTCCAATTGCACAAAGTAATGTGGAAGCTAAAGAGTTTAATGACAAAGTCCTAAGAATCATTGAAGCTGAAGTGATACCAAGTGAATCTTCTAAGCCTCCAGGTACAATCATTGAGCAAAATAAAGAGGTTTGTCATATTGCAACTGTTGCTGGAATACTAAGCTTAAAAAGGGTTCAGCTAGCTGGTAAAAATGTAGTTTCAATTAAAGATTTTAATAATGCTTATCAACTAATCAAGCTTAAATAATAGAGTCCTAGGTATCGTAAGCCCTCAAAATATTTTCAGAATCATTAATTTCATTTTTGATTCGCACCATGATATTAGAATCAATCAACTTGGTATTTAATTTAAATAAACCACAATTTCCTAGCGCTTCTCTAATGTTAATCTGCTTACCTAAGTACGAAAATTCAACTCTAGTTGCAGCGGGCATATGTGAGCTTCTGCTTCCAACACCCATTGAGATTCCTGATAGCGAATCCACAATATTCTTATAGCTTGGACATAAGATGGTGTGATGAATAACATTATTAGTGAGTGTTTCAACTTCAGTAATAAAGATTCGATCACGGAGATAAAATACAGCTCCTTCGTATTTGAATCGCTTTCTTTGAGTATCACCATTTTCTTTATCCCATAGGTGCTCAATACTTGTTGAGTAAAACTTATTATTGTAATTATAGATATGGATTAGACTCCGAATTATATAGCCAGGATATCCAGATGAATGAAAATGACTGAAATAATATCCCTCATATCGAGACAAATCCTTATTTTGACTAGGTATTGAACTAATGATATTTTCTAACTCACTCCTCTCAGAATGTGGCTCTGACTGAAGATTTTTAGGAGTAATCTGGGCGAATTGACCTGATTCTAGATTCAACTCTTCTTCCGAGAATTGGAAATATTGGCAAATTTTATTTAAGTTATACTTTGAGGGATATATTTGACCACTTAAATACTTATTGAACTGCTGTCGATTGATTTCCATCTTTCGACAAACATGAGCTACTGAAATTTTTTCATTGCAAACTGTACGCAAATTTATAGAAAAATTTTCATTTGCCATGACTTACTTGCCTGCTTATTAAAAAGCATAGAATAACACCAAACAATTCAGAATTCAAATTAGATTATGTATGATTTAAAAATCATCAAAAAGAAATGAAAAAATCTATAAAACTAAAAATGATCTCTTTTAAATTGCTCATCCCAAACCTTTTTAAATACTTTTTTATTATCCTCCCATGCTATCAATACTGCATAAAGATAAAAATGATTTAAGTCTGAAGTTATTTTAGTATAGGTATGCGTTTTAGTTTGCCAATTACCTCGTCCATACTCCCATTCCCATTCATATTCTGCACAAGCAGACAGTGGATCGGACTCACTAATACTAAAACGATGTAGAGACTTTGATCCCATTTCCATTCCACTTTCTTTAATTCTAATTTTTCCATTATCAGCTTTTATTTCCATTACATTCACATTCCTCTTTTCATCAAAGCTAGATTGACGATTTTGGTTAAATTCTCGAATGGTTATTGTGGGGTCCTCTTCAGGTAAATTATTTTTAGTAAATTCTTTAATTACCTCAGTAGACACATTTTTTCCAAGAACTGGCAGTTTTAATAAGCTTAAGTCTGAATTAATCGTTAAACAAGTGTTAGTTGGAGCAGGCCAAGCAATGGGCCAGTAACTCGTAGAGATAGCTAGTCGAAGCTTATGTCCCTTAGGCACAATGTAACCAACATGGTTCAACTCGACTATAACTTCTTCAAATTCTTCTGGAATCATTGCCTTAGGATTTGACTTTCCATTTCGTTGAGACAAGTTCAAAATACCACGAGTAATCAGTGTACTTGAACCGTCAGGCCAGAGATCGCAAAGCCTAACTGCAACGAGTCCTTGTGGTTGGTCGCTACTCAAATGCAAGGCAAGAGAAGCATTGCCAAGAATTTCCAATGAAATCTCAAGTGTTTCAGTATCAAAAACTAGCGATCCGGAGTCCTCGATATTCTGATTACCAGGTAATTCTTCAGCCACTCCAAATGCAAACCAAGGCATATATTCACCTGAAAATTGACCTACCGTTTGTGGTGATAAAATTTTCATTGCTTGGTTGGGTATTTTTTTAAAAGATAAGCCCTCTTGATTTAAATAGAAGCACTTGGTTTCAACTTGTTCTGATGGCCAGCTAGATAGACCAATCCAACGACCAGGTCGATTATTATAATAAGTTTTTGGTTTAACAGTATCTTGTAAATAAACTTGGTACTTAGCCTCATCCATCACTCCAGTTTCTTTTTCTTTTAACCAGTGATCAAACCAACGAACCGCATCTGGAAGAAAATCCACAGTCGGCCCAGGTATCCCAAGGTGTGGATACCGATGACACCATGGACCTTGAAGACCGCGAGTTGGCACATCAAGATTCTTCAACAGCCGAGGAACAGTATTCGGCCAGCAATCTGCATGTCCACTTATGGCATAAACTGGTATTTTGATCTTAGAATAATTAACATCTACCGAGTTGTTCAGCCAATACTCATCATTATGTTGATGTTTAAGCCAACGTTCAAGATAGTGTGGTGTTTTTTCAAGTCGCTCATGCCAGAGTGTTTGCCAATTATCACCAACTAGTTCAGGATCTGGTGGTCGAGAATTAAATCCAAACATAATCGCTCCCCAGCCTAGGGTTTGACCTACCATGCAGCCCATATAATAACTACCATCGTCATAATAACGCTGGTCAGTTGATCCTAATGTGATAATTGTTTTAAGTGCTTCAGGCGATCGCTGAGCAAGTTGTAATCCTGTAATTCCACCCCATGAGATACCCATAGTACCGACCTTACCATTACACCAGGACTGACTACTAATCCAATCAATTACAGCTACACCATCATCTATTTCCTGATCAGTGTACTCATCGTCTTTAAAGCCATCTGAGCTTCCAGAACCGCGCATATCAACTCGGATACAGGCATACCCGTGTTTAGCAAAATGAGCAATTGTATTCGAATCCCGTATAACCGTGGAATCGTCTTTTCGATATGGAATATACTCGAGGATTGCTGGGTAAGAGTCTTTTCCATCTGGCATCCAAAGTTTAGCACCAAGTCTAGCACCATCTGGCATTGGTATCCAAAAATGATTTAAATGAATAACTCCCATAATAAATTCCTATTTTAGAGGGTAGTGACAGGTCAAAATTTGCTGACCATTAAAAGTATGTACTGGTGGAAACTCATCATCACAATGTTTGCTAGAAAATGGACAGCGCGTATGAAACTCACATCCATTCGGACGATCCATTAGACTGGGAACCTCTCCTGTAAGCTCAATTTTATTTTTTAAACTTGTTTCCTGATAAGGTGTTAGATTTGCAGATAATAAAGCTAGGGTATAAGGATGTCTTGGCTTTGCAAAAATATCATCTGTCTGACCTTGTTCGACAAATCGACCTAGATACATTACCGCAGTTCTATCAGAGATATGTCTTACAATATTTAAATTATGAGTTATGACAAACAAACTGACTCCTAAGTCATCCCTAAGCTTATTAAGTAAGTTCAATATCTCTCCTTGCACTGAAACATCAAGACCTGCTGTTGGCTCATCAGCAATAATTAGCTTAGGATTAAGCGCTATAGCTCTTGCAACACCGACACGACGTGCCTGGCCACCACTAAGCTCATGTGCATAACGCTCTTTAATATTTGTGGGCAATCCAACTAGTTTTAGTAATCGATCTGCCTCCATTTTTAGATCTCGATCTTTAAGATTGTGTATTTTATAAGCTTCAGTAATTAATGAGCCTACACTCATCCTTGGACTAAGGGAGCCAATAGAATCTTGCCAAATATATGAAATCTTTTTTCGATAAGCCATTATTTGTGATGATGTCATAGTAGTTACATCCTCATTCATAAATTTTATCTGGCCTTCTTCAGCATTAAGTAAGCCCGCAGTAGCAAGCGCTAAGGTAGATTTTCCAGAGCCACTTTCACCAACTAGGGCAAAGGTTTCACCCTCTTTAATCTCTAATGAAACCTGTCTGACTGCATCTATGTATGGATCTTCTATTTTATTAATCATTGCCTGAAATGATGACTTAGTTCGAAACCGAACACGCAGATTTTTTATAGAAAGTAATTTACTCATAATTCTGTTAAGTGGCAACTGACAAAATGAGTGTTGTCAAATTCTTTCAATATTGGGGTATATTGATCACAGCGATCAATAGATTGATCACAACGATTTTTAAATATACAGCCTCCAGATAAATTGGTTAGATCGGGAATTTCTCCTGGAATTGAAGGCAAAAGGCGTTGCTTTTGTGAAATACTGGCAGGGTCACATTCTAATAATTTAATTGTATAAGGATGCGCTGGCTTGTTGAATATCTCGTATGTACTTCCCTGCTCTACAACCTGTCCCGCGTACATAACAACTACATGATCACATAGTTCAGCTATGACTCCTAGGTGATGTGAAACAAATAATATTGAGCAGCCCATTTCCTCCTGAAGCTCTTTTAACAATTTAAGTATCTGAACCTCAAGAGTGGCATCGAGTGCAGTAGTGGGTTCATCAGCAATTAGAAGAGATGGTCCTGCTTGAAGTGCCATAGCGATCGATACTCGTTGCTGCATCCCTCCTGATAACTCATGTGGGTATTGGTTGAACTGAATATGAGGATCTGGTATGCCAACTTTAGTCAACATATCAATCGAACGTTGTTTTTTTGTCTTCTTACTAATTTTATCGCGATACTGGATATCAATCATCTGACGGCCAATTGATATAACTGGGTTGAGTGTTGACATAGGGTTCTGAAAAACAATCGATATCTTAGTGCCAGAAATATTGCGCATATTATCCTGCGAAAGCTTCAGAAGGTCCTGCTTTTCGAACTCGATTAAGCCGTTAGGAATATCAGCATTATCATCAAGTTGCCGGATAATTGACGTAATCAAAGTGGATTTTCCACAACCACTTTCACCAACTACGCCAACAATTGAGCCTTTTGGAATATCAAGATTAACATGACGTAAGGCTTTTAATTTACCTCGATCAGTATGATAATTAACTGACAAATCACGAATCTTAAGAATGTTTTCACTCATAGTGATTTCCTAAGCTTGGGATCGAGAAGGTCACGTAATGATTCACCAAGGAAGGTAAAGCCGAGTGTCGCCAAAACTAATGGAATTGAACCAGCAATAATTGGCCAAGGAGTATTACGAATCAAAGCGAAACCATCATTAAGAATGCTACCCCAGGAAGGTGTTGGTGGTTTAACACCCATACCAAGAAAACTCAAACCAGCCTCTAACGCGATAATGGATGGAATATCCATCGATGCGAGAATAAGAAGTGGTCCAAGGATATTTGGTAAAAGATGTATTGAAAGAATTCTTGGTAATGATGCGCCCATAAGCATCTCTGCCTTGACAAAATCCTTCGACTTAATGGTTAATGTTTGAGTTCGAACAATACGACCATAGCTTGGTATCGAGCTGGCAGCAATCACAAAAATTAACGTAGTTAAAGAGGCACCCACGAATGCAACTGTTACCAGTGCTAACATAATTGTAGGAACTGAACGAATAGTATCAAATAAAAGCATAATAGAATTATCCAGCCATGCTGGACCATAACCAGCAATCAATCCCAAAACAATTCCCACAATAAGAGCCGACCCAATTGATAAAAATGCAACCTTTAAAGCAACCTGACCACCAAATAGTACTCGAGAAAATAAGTCCCTCCCAAGCTGATCAGTGCCCAGTAGATGTTTAGCCGATGGTCCTTGAAGACGCTCCATTATATTAAGTTGAATTGGATCATAGGGTGCAAATATTGATGCACCTAATGCGCTAACCACCATTAAAGTAACTAAGCATAGGCCAAGTAATCCAAGTGGGTCTGAAGAAATTCTTTTGATTGCAACTTTCATTTCTGCCTCACAAGTTAGCTCTAATTCGAGGATCTAAAAAAGCATTAATAAGGTCTGATATTGTTGTACTAATGACAAACAAAACTGTACTAATTAATACGGAGCCCATAACTACTGGATAGTTTCGGGATGTAATTGATTCAATAATTAACTTTCCAAGGCCAGGACGAGCAAACACAACTTCAGTTAATACTGCAGCTGAGATTAGAAAACCCATTCCAACTCCAATAACTGTAACGGTTGGTAATATAGCAATCTTCAAGGCATAACGATAGATAATAGTAGCCTCAGTTAAACCATATGCTCGTGCTGTTCGGATATGATCTTCACCCATAACTTCAAGCATCGATGCGCGAACTAAGCGTGATAAATAGCCTACCCAAGAAATGCCAATTGCAAATGCTGGCAAGACAAGATGAGTCGCCTGGTCAAAAAAATCTCCTTTATCTCCAGCCCCTATTGCAGGAAACCACTTAAGGGTGACAGCAAAAATAAGTAATGAATACAATGCAACAACAAATGAAGGTGCGGTAATGCAAGCGACAGAAATAACACCAGTAACTCGATCTGCAAATGTGTTGCGATGTAAGGCTGAGTAACAACCAAGAGGAATACCAATAAGCATGGCGCCAAAAATGGCACTAAAAATAAGCCAAAGGGTATAAGGTAATTGACCAAAAACAATTGCAGTGACTGGTCGATTTGATATTACATCCATCCCCAAGTCTCCTTTAAAAATATTACCTAAAAACGTCATGAGTTGAATGATTAAGGGCTGGTCAAGACCCATCCGAATTGAAATGTCTGCAATCATTTCTGGTGTTGCTCTTGGACCTAGCAGAATTCTGGCTGGATCACCTGGAACAAGATGAATCAAAAAAAACATTAGAGTCATAGCCACTCCAATGATTAGAATAGCAAGAAAAATTCGTTTTATAAAATAAAGTAACACAGTATTTCTTTAATTTAGCTTAGAGTTAGGAAAATGAAATTAATTTTAAAACAAGTCCATAATTTAACTCAAAACTATACCTAAGTTTCTTTATAAACTCTTTTTAACTCTCTTAATTTCTTTGAAAATAGGAAGGCCTGAAGATACAGACCTTCCAAGTAGGCTTACTAGTTGCTAGAAAAATAACGGAATAGTGGAAGTCCATCAGGCCTGAATGCAGGATTAATTGACTTACTGTAAATAACAGGTGTCGCCTCATGAGTTATAAAGCGATATGCCCCACTGTTTTCCATGATATCCTGCATACGCTGGTACATTTGGTCACGCTTAGTATTATCGACCTCAGACTTCGCTGCAGCCTCTAATGTATCAAATGCCGCGTCACTAAAACGCTCCCAGTTCCATACACCTTTTTGAGAGGTAACGAACCAAGCCGTTGCATATGAAGGATCTGGCCCCATTGAGTAGCGATTAAGGATCAACTGAATATCCTTGTATCGATCCCCTGCAGTATCATCACCAAGTGACCAGAAAGCACCAGATTCATGCACATTAATGTCAAGTGTAATTCCAACCTGAGCAAGATTTGCCTGAATTACTTGAGCAGTTGTCACATTGGCTGCCTTATTTAAAACATCAAGTGTTACGCTAACATTTGACAGTCCAGAAGCATCTAGGTATTCCTTAGCCCTAGCAATATTTGCCTCAGGAGCAACAAGACTTTCACTACGATGACCAATCAGACCTGGAGCAATAATTCCAGTCGATGGAACTGCTGAACCAAAATAGGAAGCCTGCATAATTGATGGAACATCAATAGCATGTTGAATCGCTTTTCTCAAATTTTGATTTGACAAGAGTTCGTTTTCAACATTCATACCCACCCAAACATAGTAAAGTGATGGATATTCTTCAAGTACTGAATTTGCTGGTGGTGAAGCTTTAAGGCTAGCTACCGAGCTCATAGGAACACGGGTATAGTGTATATCGCCAGCTTCAAATGCCAATTGAGCCGTAGCTTCATCATCTATTGGAATAATATGAATTTCATCAAGTGGAGCTTTTCCACCATGCCAGTCTGGATTTCTTACAAAAATAGATTTTTGCTTAGGCTGCCATTCTTTGAATAGATAAGGTCCTGAAACACTCGGTGGTGTAGTACTCACCTTCCCATCAACAGAGTCCCAGGCTTTTTTACTGACAATGTTTCCTACAATATAAGGTAAAGCTATAGTCCAAGCAGGCGGATAAGGCTCGTTAAAAACAATTGTGCCTTCGTATTTGCTATTCACAACTACTTCTTTAAGAGGACCCCAATCGGGTGAGTTTGTAGATTTGACATCTGGATCAACAATTCTCTCAAAAGAATACTTTACATCTTCAGCAGTCATTTCACCAAAACCATTAGTGAACATGATGCCTTCTTTTAATTTAAAGTCTATTGTCGTTGGCGTGGTCTGCTCTATGGATTCAGCTGCATCTAGAACATAATCCCATGATCCAGGTTTAAGTTGAATAAGTTTACTGTATATGAGACTCTGAATACCTTCATCAAACAAACCACCTGAAAAAGCTGGATCTATATTTTTAAGGTCAGAGTAGTCTCTAACTTTAACAGCATCTGCTAATACAGAGGAGCTAGAGATACCGAATACACTAATAAATAGTGCAATTAATACTGTTTTAATTTTCATTTTTTCTCCTTTTTTTTTTGAAAAGTAAATCTTAAAAGACCATAAAATAAATATGTTCTTTAATCAATAGCTTATATCATCTAGACTAAGATTTCAAGAATTGACTTTTTTTACAATTAAATAATACACCAATCTGAATAATTTTATAATTTCGCATAATTGAGATAAATGAAGCAGAAACATAGAAAAAGTGCTTCACAATGCTTCACTTATTGTAAAAAATTAAATTTTTCTGCTTCATTTTTTTGTCAAATGGAAACATTGGTTTTGGAAGTCGAGAAAAGTTGAACTGTGAATAATCTGAACTAGAGACTCCAGGACCTGCTGCCATAATAATGTTGTTAGTAATTGATTCGAACCCAGCTCTGAAATGCACTCGAGATTTGATCAACATAAAATGGCTTTCTTCTGGGATTAAGCCTGCATGCAAAAAAAGTTCTGGTCCATATGGCTCCCATCCCTCCTCAGATATTACTATTTTTGCTGGCCCAATATCGAAGACTACAGTTCGGCCAAGACAAACTTTTAGACCTGTTTGAACTGGTGATGTAATTGTAAAACAACCATCAGTAATTTTTTTAACAACACCTGTGCAATTAAGACCCTGTCCAATTTGATTGATAGAGGGCACTGAATATTTACCACCAACTGTTAGAGTCATCTCATTACCTTCTCCACAATTAATTAATTGATCAACCGCCTCTGGGTCTCGGATTGGAGCAACAATAATTCCAGATAGCCCCTGTCTCAACATTTCAGCTAAAACACTCATATCGTCAGCACTCCCTCCAGAGCCGGTATTATCTCCATGATCAACAATGAGTACTGGATAGGATTTAATTTTTTTAGCTTTTTCAATAGATTCAGAAAATGGCAAAGGTTGATAGATAAAATCATAACGACGCTCCCAAGCCATAGCACAGACTTGACTCACTAAATCCTTGCCAACATTACTATTAACTGATTCAACAGTTAATACGCTCAAAGATACATGGGGAATATTGGCATAAGCAAAACCTCCAAAAACTGATGCATTTAGAATATCGCTATTATTAACTCCTTGAATTGCTAATTCCATAATATCTTTCATAGGCTGATGCCAAGTTGCTTGCATCATCATATGAACCATCATTGGAAGTGGTTGCCAGCAAATTTTAGTTTCTATGCCCTTCTCCAGGGAATCTAGCAAAGTCTGCGCTGCCCTTCTACCAGTCTCTCTCATGTCAGTATGCGGATAGGTTCGATAGCCATCAATGACATTACAGTTTTCTACCATGGTTAAAGTTACGTTAGCATGAAAGTCTAATGCAACGGCAATCGGTATATTTGGAGCAGTTTTACGAATTCGGCGTAACAATTCACCTTCTCCATCATCATAGCTCTCAGTAACCATTGCCCCATGTAAGTCTAATAAAACAGCATCACAGCCTTTTTTAACAGCATTACAAATTTTATTGCAAATGAAATTATATGCATTATCATTAACAATTCCGCTTGGCTCAGAATAAGCTGCAATAGGAACTACATATTCAACTTCATATGAGCGAGCTATATCTAGTAATCCTGCAAACGCCATATCGGCATCACCAAATAATTCAATAGCCTGACCATCAGAGGGTGGTTTCTGTAACCCAACAACTCTGCTAAAAGCATCTAAATCAGTTGGCAGTGGTGAAAACGTATTGGTTTCGTGCTGCATCATTGCTATGACAAACTTCATAATTCAATTCTATTTTGAGTGGTTTTAAAAATATACTACAGAATCATACTTGATTCTTCAATTTCGCAACTGCGAAGAGAATGACGCACTTTATGATGAAATTAAACAGGTTTGCCTAGGTATATTTTCTGGTGATATTGAGATTCCATTTGTGAGTCTTCACAATTTGATTATCCCATGATGCTCTAAAGGTGCCGAGCAAAAGATACTTGTCATTATTACATTTCAGCTCAACCATACAGGTAACAACCGCTGTTCCATCCGGGCGTATAAATGTCATGGAATGTTCATAGCAGCAGAATGCGGTCAGAGGTTCATTAGGTCTGATCCGAAACTCGGCACGAGTCTCATAGCCAAAATAAGTATCAATTTCATTGAGATAAACTGACGAATAAGGCTGGTACCATCCAGACCTAATTTCACCATTTTCAAACTTTTCCGGGTATCTCTCTAACTGCGCTTCCGTCGAAACAGTGTATGATTTTTTCGAAGGCAAATCCTCGATTTTTGGCAGATTGACCTTTAGCGATTCTAACTCATAATGAGGTTCAGGAAGAGTCAAAACTCCACTAAGTAGAGTTATTACTCCGATAGACGGAGGCACCCATACCATTGGCCAGTAACTTTGAGAAACAGCAAGCCGTAAAATATGACCAGCCTTTATCCGATAGGCCATACTAGGAAATTGTACTCTTATTTTTAAAACTTCTAATGGAATAGGGCTTTCTGGTATATCCAAATTATCATCCAAAGCTAAATTTCGAATAGCCCAGGTAATTCTTACTGAGGTACCATCAGGGGCAACATCGTTTAAACGCATGCAAAGCTGACTTCTTGGACTAGATAATTTAAGATTTAACTCTAATCTAGCTGCTCCATAGATTAAACAATCCTTTTCCAACGGCTCAGTATCAAAAGATAATGATGCCTTGTCATCATAGCTCTGATCTAGAGGCAATCCACCAAACCGACCAAAATAACCGGTATCTGCTCCCTTTGTTCCAGTCTTTAGGTTAGAAGGCAAATCTAAGTGAATTTCTGAAGCATCTTTATTCAGTCCTCCTTTTGACAGATGCCATTCAGTCATAGAGGTTATTTCCTTAGAAGCAGGGGTTTGAACCCATGAACCATTGCGAATGTTGATAGTGTCTGCCGGGGAATCATAACTTCGTACCCATGTACGAAGCTTTGGCCATTCTGGCTCTGACGGGTTATCCTTAATCAGCCAATGCTGCCACCATTCCAACATAAGCTTCTGAAAGCCTACCCCCGGACCTGGGTGAGCATGATCA
>JGI26262J51727_1001115_pt1 | contig 12900 bp, 15 predicted proteins | sample SaaInlV_150m_DNA_3_FD_51727 | JGI IMG/M metagenome (IMG submission 51727)
CAATTGGGTTATCCAGATCTAGTTCCATTCATCACAGCAGAACATTATTATCAATTTGTAACTATGCACGGCATGATAATGGTTGTTTATTTTTTAACAGCATTATTTTTAGGAGGTTTTGGAAATTATTTAATTCCTTTGATGGTTGGAGCGAGAGATATGGTTTTTCCATATGTAAACATGGTTAGTTTTTGGATGTTTTTTATAGCAGTGTGTGTTCTCATGGCTAGCTTTTTTGTTCCTGGTGGACCAACAGGTGCAGGATGGACGCTCTATCCACCTCAAGCTATTTTGCCAGGTACTCCTGGTTCCAATATGGGAATTACCTTAATGCTTATTTCTTTATCGTTATTTGTAATTGGATTTACTATGGGTGGATTAAATTACATAATTACAATTTTACAAGCTCGTACTAGAGGTATGACATTAATGAGAATGCCTCTAACGATATGGGGAATTTTTACTGCAACAGCTTTGGCTATGTTAGCTTTTCCAGCATTATTGGTTAGTTGTATTATGATGACTCTAGATAAGATGCTTGGGACTAGTTTTTTTATGCCAGCCATTCTCCAAGCGGGAGAGGTACTAAGTTATGGAGGTGGAAGTCCTGTTCTTTTCCAACACTTGTTTTGGTTTTTTGGCCACCCCGAAGTTTATATTGTGGCTCTTCCTGCTTTTGGAATAGTTTCAGATTTAATATCTGTTCATGCTAGAAAAAATATCTTTGGATATAGAATGATGGTTTGGGCTATTGTTGGTATAGGAGCTTTAAGTTTCTTCGTTTGGGCTCACCATATGTATGTTAGTGGAATGAACCCTTGGTTTGGGTTTTTCTTTGCAACAACCACGCTTATTATTGCAGTGCCAACTGCGTTGAAAGTTTATAACTGGATAATAACACTATTTAGAGCAAACATTAGAATGAACACTGTAATGCTTTTTTGTTTAGGTTTTATTGTGACCTTTGTAAACGGAGGAATTACTGGAATTTTTTTAGGTAATGTTGCGGTGGATATTCCACTGTCTGATACTTATTTTGTAATAGCTCATTTTCATATGGTCATGGGCATAGCCCCACTTATGGTAATTATGGGTGCAGTTTATCATTGGTTTCCTTTAGTTGCTGGAAGAATGTTAAGTGAAAAATTAGGTAAGTGGCACTTTTGGTTTACATTCTTGGGTGCATATTCAATTTATTTTCCAATGCACTACCTAGGTTTTATTGGAGTGCCAAGAAGATATTACGAAATGTATGACAGCCCCTATGTAACCTCAGCTACTGGAATGAACGAGTTTATAACTGTTGCAGCTTTAATTGTTGGTTTTTCACAGCTAATTTTTATTTACAATATTGTAACAAGTTTAAAAATTGGAAAACCAGCGGGCAAAAATCCTTGGAAAGCAAATTCTTTAGAATGGCTAACTCCTGATGTTCCACCAACTCATGGTAATTGGGGAGAGAAACTACCGGTAGTTCATAGATGGCCTTATGATTTTAATGTACCTGGTGCGAAAGAGGATTACATAACCCAAACAACGCCACCAAGTGAAGTTATAAATGCAGAGGTAGAAAAAACTTAGGAAAAAATATGTCTGATGTAAAAATTGAAGGCTACGAACTTAAACCAGGGTTTAAAGGAATGGCTACAGATACTGGCTCTGATCAAACAATGTTTAAAGGTGTTCAGTGGGGGAAAGTCATGATGTGGATTTTTTTACTTAGTGATACTTTTATTTTTAGCTGTTTTTTAATTTCATATATGAAAGGAAGAACCTCTACGGTAGTAGATTGGCCAAACACAAGTGAAGTTTTTTCACTTCATGTAGGTAGCACACCAGTTCCATTATTATTAATTGCAATAATGACATTTGTTTTAATTACAAGCAGTGGAACTATGGCTCTTGCAGTAAAATATGGTTACGAAAAAAATAGAAAAATGTGTGGATGGCTTATTTTAGCTACAGCTATTGGTGGCCTTACGTTTGTAGGAATGCAAATATTTGAATGGTCAAAATTAATACATGAAGGTGTTAGACCTTGGGAAAATCCTTTTGGAGCAAAACAATTTGGTTCATACTTCTTTATGATTACAGGATTCCATGGATTTCATGTTTCAATTGGTGTGATCTTTCTTTTTATTTTTGCAAGAAAAGTTTTTAAAGGTGATTTTGATAACGGTAAAAGGGGCTTTTTTACTACAATGAAATCNGATTATGTTGCAATAGAGATTTTAGGTCTTTATTGGCATTTTGTTGATTTAGTGTGGGTATTTATATTTGCCTTTTTTTACTTATGGTAAATAAAATTATGGAAGAAACACAAAACAAAGAACAATCAACAACTCATAAGATAGGAATTTATCTTTGGATTTGGGGACTTTTATTTGTACTAAGTTTTTTTTCATACATGGTTGATTGGTTTGCATTCCAAGGACTATTGAGATGGTCTTTAATTTTAATATTTATGTTTTTAAAAGCTGGTTTAATAATGGCTTTCTTTATGCACTTATTTTGGGAGCGATATGCTTTAGTGAATGTTCTTTTGTGGCCAATGACAGCAATAGCCTGTTTTATTATTCTTATGGCAGCTGAAGGGAAATACACGGTTTTTACAAGATTATTATATTTTATTACTGGAGGATAAACTTTATGACTGGATACACTGTACTTGCTGGAGCTTTGATATTTTTTTTACTTTTTATTTATGCAACATGGTTTGGTACTCAATTAAAATTAGAGAAGCAAAAAGATAAAGGACCTTCAATTAAAATTAATCCATATGACAATATGTCTCTCAGTAGAGTTTTTATTGATAAAAAAAATAAACAAATTGGAATTTTTGATTTAGGAAATCACATTCTTATTATTGGAATGGTATTGATTTTAGTGTTTATTTTAATAAATGTAGAATAGGTCTATCATATCTGATAATCGTTTATTCAAAATGATTAGAAAAAAAACTGTTTCACTAGATTTTAATGAATTAATTAAATCTTTATACCTTTTGATGAAACCAAGAGTAATGTCTCTTGTTATATTTACATGCGCTGTTGGCCTTTTAACCTCCAATTCAAATATAGGCATTATTGATGCCATGATAGGTATAACTTTAGTTGCTTTAGGTGCGGGAGCGGCCGGATGTTTAAATATGTGGTACGAATCAGACTTAGACGCACTCATGACAAGAACATGCTTAAGACCTATTCCAACTGGTAAGATTAACAGAAAACAAGCACTTACTTTTGGAATATTGTTNTCAGTTATTTCTGTTGGAGCATTAAATTATTTTACAAATTTTTTATCTGCATCTTTANTATTGTTTACAATATTTTTTTATCTTTTTGTCTATACAATATGGTTAAAAAGAAAGACACCACAGAACATTGTTATTGGTGGAGCTGCCGGTGCATTGCCACCTGTTATAGGGTGGACTATAGCGACTAATACAATTAGTTTAGAACCATTAAGTTTATTTCTGATAATTTTTTTTTGGACNCCATCTCACTTTTGGGCATTAAGTTTATATAAAGCTGACGATTATAAGAAGGCTAAAATTCCAATGCTACCTTTGACTGATGGTATAGAAAAAACAAAAGTATATATTCTTATTTATTCTTTATTAATGCTACCCATCATNATTTTTCCATATTGGATTAATTTTTCAGGTTTAATCTATTTGATTCCAGCATTAATTCTTACAATTTATTATAATTTTATTTGTTTTGATTTATATCAATTTAAAAAAAATAAATTTAACTTGAAGAAAGCAAAAAAAGTTTTTGGTTACTCAATTTTGTATCTATTCTTAATTTTTGTATTACTTTTAATAGATAGTCTGATTTAAATTTTTCGACTCAAAATTTTGTGATATAATATTGCTTAACTGATTATATTTCTTAAATCTAAATATTCATATTTCATCAATAAGTAAATTATTGTGAAAATAATAGTCGTAATACCAATGGAATAAAAAGTCTTTTTAAGAATTTTAGGATTTTCAGGTGCCCCAACCTCATTTGCTGGGATTAAAAATTTTCTTTTTCGATTAACATCTATTGGTAATATAGAAAAAAATACGACTAACTGAATAATTAGATACATTGTAACTAGTCCAATTGTACTCAATTTACCCCCCTATATCTTTATCTTTAAAGGGTATATAATTTAGGCTAAAGTTAAAAGATAATAAGTCATTAATTTACAATTATATTCTCAAGTAGTTTATATTTGTAAAGGGATTTTTATTATCCAATTTTTACAATTATTATATTTATATTTAAGAAAAAAGTTATTAAATGAAATACATAAGCACCAGAAACAACTCAAAAGAATTCAGTTTTGAGGAAGTTTTCATTAAGGGTTTAGCCGATGATGGGGGGCTTTTCATACCCAAGTCATTAAAAAAATATAGTGAAGAAGAGCTTAAAACTCTAAGCACTTTAAATTATCAAGATCTTGCTAAAAAAATAATATTTCCATTTATTGGAGACTTTATGACAGCAAATGAGTTGTCAGATATTGTTGATAAATCATACTCTGTATTTAGAAAAGATAACGTCGTAGATTTAATTAAATTAGGTGATACTAAGATTTTAGAGCTGTTTCATGGTCCAACGCTAGCCTTTAAAGATATAGCAATGCAATTATTAGGAAACTTCTATGAGCATTATTTAAAAAAAAATAATAAAAATATAAATGTTGTAGTTGCAACATCTGGGGATACGGGTGCGGCTGCAATAGATGCGATTAAGGGAAAAAAAAATATGAATATATTTGTTCTTCACCCTCATGAAAAAGTGTCACTTGTTCAAAGAAAACTAATGTCGACAGTCAAAGAAAAGAATGTCTTTAATATAGCGATTGAAGGCAACTTTGATGATTGTCAAAATTTAGTTAAATCAATGTTTGCAGATAAAGAATTTTCTAACTCAATTAATATGTCTGGAGTAAATTCAATAAATTGGGCAAGAATTATTGCACAAGCTGTGTATTATTTTTATACATACTTCCAAATACAAGATAAAAGGCCTATTAATTTTTCAGTACCAACAGGAAATTTTGGAGACGTATATGCTGGCTATCTATCAAAAAAAATGGGTTTACCAATAAATAAATTTATAGTTGCAACTAATAAAAATGATATTTTGCATAGAGCAATTTCTAATGGAAACTATGAAGCAGAAAGTGTGTCTGAAACCAACTCACCAAGTATGGATATTCAAATAGCTAGTAATTTTGAAAGATTAATTTATGATTTAAATGATTGTGATGATAATGAAACTAGAACAATCATGCATGGAATTAAAGAAAATGGTAAATACATTATTTCAAAAGATAAAATGGAAAAAATAAATAAAGATTTTTTATCAGCAAGTATGAGTGAGAATGAAATTTTAGATACCATTAAAGAAGTTCACATTAAATATGATATTATACTGGATCCTCATAGTGCAATAGGATTTGGATCTTTAAATAAAGTAAATTTAGAAGGTAATAATATTGTTTTAGCTACTGCACATCCATGCAAATTTCCTGAAGCCATAGATAAATCAATTGGGATCAAACCTGACTTACCTGATGAGCTAAAGTATGTTATAGGTGAAAAAGAAAATTATGATATTATTTCAAATAATCTAAGTAAAACTCAACAATACATTAAGGAAAAAATATAATGAAATTAAAAGAAAATGAAACAATCCCTAATTCTGAATTTTTTATTATGGAAGATGGAAATCCAATTAAGAAAAATACTTTTGAGTTTTTTAAGGATAAGAAGGTAGTTTTATTTGGTTTACCTGGTGCTTATACGTCAGTTTGTTCAGCAAAACATTTACCTGGATACGTTGATAGCTATGATAAATACCAAGCAAAAGGTGTAGATTTAATAGTCTGTATCTCAGTAAATGATCCATTTGTAATGGAAGCTTGGGGAAAAAGCCAAAATGTTAAAGATAAAGTTTTGATGATGGCTGATCCATTTTTGAGTTTTACGAAAGCAATAGGTGCTGATGTTGATAAAAGTGCGCGAGGCTTAGGTGTAAGATCAAATAGATACACAATGTTAATAGACAATCTTAAAGTAATTAAATTACAAGAAGAAGAAGATGCTGGTGCATGTGAAGTTTCGGCTGCTCAAAATTTTTTAAATTTAGTTTAATTCGGCTGCTTGTTTGGCTAATAAATCAACTTCTTCATTTAGAATATTTCCAGCATGAGCCTTAACCCATATCCATTTAATTTCATGAGCTTGATTTAATTCATAAAGCTGAGTCCAAAGTTCTTTGTTTTTTACTGGTTCCTTTTTAGAAGTTAACCAATTATTTTTAATCCATTTATGCACCCAATCAGTAATACCTAATTTCACGTATTGTGAGTCTGTATAAATTTCAATAGGTTGCTGTTCTTTTATTTCCTGAAGCGCTTTAATTGGAGCCATTAGCTCCATCTTATTATTAGTTGTATCTTTAACACTTCCACTAATTTTTTTAATTTCATCATTAATATTTATGATTGCAGCCCAACCACCATTCCCAGGGTTTTTCAAACAAGAACCATCAGTATAAATTTTTATCATTATTTATAATAATCTTTGTAGCTATTCAGATTGTTATGGATAATTAGTTTTTGAAAATATTCGTTAGGCTCTTTGATCTGAATTAGCGCAGTTTTAGGAGTGTTAAAATAATCATAAATTCTAGTTAGCAGGTATCTTAAAGCCGCTCCTCTACATAATATATTTAATGAGTCTTTCTCTTTTTTTGAAATAGCTCTTATAGTTTCATATCCATCAATTAAGTGTTTAATTTTTTTATTATTCATTACAAAAGAATCTTTTTTTTTATCAAAACATAAAGCATTTATNCAAATTGCAATCTCATACATTAGGTAATCGTTACTTGAAAAATAAAAATCAATAAATCCNGAAAATTTATTTTTATTAAAGAAGATATTATCTATAAATAAATCGCCATGAATAATTCCACTTGGTAATTTTTTTGGCCATTGATTTTTAATATCTTTTAAGCATACATTAAGAGTNGGTTTTAGTTTTGGAGCTATTTTATTAGATGTAAATTTTATACTTTTTAATAAACTATCTAATTTATTAATAGACATAGAATTTTGTCTATATAGCTTTATTTTAGTTCCAGCCTTGTGAAATTTTGCAATATTTTTTCCAATATCAAAACAATTCTTATAATTAAGAGTCGCCTTATCTTTTCCCTTTAAAAAAGTCACAATACTAGCAGGTTTATTTTGTATTTTACTTAAGTGCTTATCAGCACTATTCTTTAACGGTTTTGGNCAAATAATTTTTTTTTGATTTAGTTTTTCCATTAAGTTCATAAAAAAAGGTAAATCTTTTTTCTGAACTCTTTTTTCAAAAATTGTTAAAATAAATTTTTTTTTATTGGTTTTTAATAAGTAGTTTGTATTTTCTATTCCTTTTTTAATTCCTTCAGATTTTATTATTTTTCCTAATTTATAATCTCTACTTAGAGATAGAAGGTCTTTACTATTTATTTTAGTGTATACAGCCATCTAATTTAATTTTGCAGGAACTTTAAAAACAATATTTTCTTTGATAATTTCAACTTCCTCAATTTTTATTTTAAAATTATCTTTCAATTTATTAATNAAATTTTCAACTAGAACTTCAGGTGCTGATGCACCAGAAGAAACACCGATTGTTTTACAATTTTGTATTTTTTCAAAAGGAATTTCACTTTCAGAGTGAATTAATTCAGCATGTGGGCAGCCAGTTTGTTCTGCTACCTCAACTAAACGAACTGAATTTGAGGAATTTCTACTTCCTAAAACAAAAAACATATCACATTGTTTGGCAATATTTTTAACAGCTGATTGACGATTAGTGGTTGCATAGCAAATATCCTCTTTAAATGGTTCTTTAATTTGTGGAAATTTTTTTTTAAGAGCTTTTATTATATTTTTAGTGTCATCAACTGACAGAGTTGTTTGAGTAACATATGCAATTTTTTTATTATCATCCAATTCATATAACTCAACATCATGCTCATCTTGAATCAAATCAATCGTATTTTCTGGTAATTGCCCCATAGTACCAATAACTTCTGGATGATTGTTATGACCTATAAGAACAATATGGTAACCAGCTTTGTGAAGGTTTTCTGCTTCTCTATGAACTTTTGATACAAGAGGACAGGTAGCATCTATGTATTCCATATTATAGCCATTAGCTTCTAGAGGTACTGATTTTGGTACACCGTGTGCAGAAAAAATTACTGGTCTAGTTTTATCTTCAACCTCCTCTAACTCTTCAACAAAAATTGCACCTATTGCCTTAAGACTATCNACTACATGTTTATTGTGAACTATTTCATGTCGCACATAAACTGGTGCACCATATTTTTTTATACTTTTTTGAACTATTTCTATTGCTCTTTCTACGCCAGCACAAAAACCTCTTGGAGCAGATAACAATACTTTAATTTCTTTATTTTTCATTTTTTTCTAAAAGATACTCAAGCAATATATGAGGAAAGGTTAAAGACGCCAAACCAATAAATATAACTTTTAATATTGCATCATTTAATTGGTAGAAATTAGAAAGGAAATATAAGCTTATGATATATAAAATTGCAGTTAAAACTGTAAGTGGCATAGCTTTTTTAATAAAGGTTATTGCACCAATTTTCAAACTTTTTTCATTAAGCTCTGTTATCAACGAAATTGAATGTCGGAATGAATGTAGGAAGCAAAAGTAAATTGTAAAGGCAACTAGTGGAGTTAAAAAATAATTAAGAGCAATAATAGAAAAAAAATCGAAAAGTATCAAAATATTTACAATTTTAAAATCTTTTAGAAAATAATAAATATTGGAAAGTAAAGAAATAGATAAAGCAAAAAGTAATATACTGTTATCTTCAATAAAGTTTAAGAATAAATAAAAATTTTCATTTTCTATTAAAAGTAATTTAAAAATATTAATTGTTTCAACAAAGTGAAACATTAATGGAGCAATGATTATTAGAGACCCTTTTAAAAAATAAAGAATTAGATTTGACACATTTTTATTGTTTATTAAAAATTCAGTATCTTCTTTGCCAAAATGATATGAAGCAACAATCAAAAATAAAATAAGGGATAGAGTTGGAAAAAATAACCAAAATATAATAATACTAACCCCAATAAGGGAGTATATTAGATAAAAAAAATAAGATTTTTGTATATTGTATAACTGGCTAAGTCTTTTTCCTTTTTGATTATCAAGCGCCCCATGTGAAATTCCAATTGAAAGAATGAGAAATAAACATACTACTGGAGAGATGATCAAGTTTTCGAATCGATTAACAACCAAGGAAATGAAGCTTGAAAAAATAAAAAAAATAATTGAATGATAGAAATTAATTTTAGTTATAAGAGTGTACATTTTATTTTAAAAGGGCTTTAATAAATAGGAATTTAGGCATTTTAAGAATTATTAATAAATCTTGAAAAATATTACTTTTATTTGATAGAAATTTAATTACAGTTTCGGGTGTGTTATCAAACATTTTGAAAAATATATTTGGCATTTGTTTAGCATGATTATTTAAAACTCTTAAAAATATTTTATCTAGAAATTGATATTTTTTTTTAATTTCATATCTTCTAACTTTGTCAATATTATCAATATTTTCCCTTATATATTTGCTGTGGTCTTGAATATTCAAAAAAGTATACCCAGTGCTTAATCTAGTCATATGTCCCGCAGTACCAATATTTATTTGATTTTTTTCATTAATATTTGATGGGTAAAATAATGGTACAGCACCATTTTCTTTATAATTAATTTTGTAATTTTTAATATTTAGATGATTTTCAATGTAATCTTTTAATTGCTCATCATAATCCATTTCTAGATTATTATTCATTTTAGATAGCCACGTGGTTTCAACTAAAGCCTTATTTTTGCTATAAGGTAGTGTGTAAAAGAAATGAACACTGTCATGTTGTTGACAATCAAAGTCCATCAAATTCATTATTTTTTCATCAAAAACATCTTTAGTAGTTTCGATCTCAATACCTTTAAAGTGTTGCCAAAGCTTATTTTCTTTAGAATCTATTAATGGAACACTGTTAAAAATAAACGAGTTATTTAAGTTTATCTCATTAATATTTTTATAAAATTTGATATTCTGATTTTGCTTCAGTGTAGAGTTTATTTTTTTATAGAATAGTTCACTATCAATTGATTGATAAGGTAGCTTATTACATTCTAAAAATTTAGTTTTATTGGGTATATTTATAGAAAAATTATCCCAACTTTTTTTAACGCAATCTTCAAAATTATGATTTGTTGTTTTCCAGAAAGACCAAGTTTTATCTCTTTTGTACTCTAATCTAGGCTCAATAATTGCTAATGTTTTATCTTTGAGTTTATTATGAGTTTCTAATTCGTATGCCAAAGATAANCCAGCACAACCACCACCAATAATTATATAATCAAATTCTTTCATTTAAATCTATTTCCTGACTAATTAAAAAGTGTTCATTATTCATATAACCACTTTTTTGTTTTGTTAAAAAGAGTGTTACCAAGTCAAATATAGAAAGAATGGTCTGATAGATTTTTGTAATATTATTTACATAAATCTTACCTGCTTTGTTATAATTTTCTATATTTCTTGTCCTTAAAATTTTATCACCTATTTTTTTGTAAACTCTTCTTGCTACAAGTATTGCAAATCTAAACTTAAAGGGTATTTCCTTTATTGCTATAAAAGAGCTTTTATAAAATAAATCAGCTAAAGCTAAGGTATCGCTTATTGTCTCAAAATCATTTTTAATATAAAATCTATTAATCTTTAAGTCCTCCACAACATCCCTAGATATATTTGTTAGTTGCATTGCAATACCTAGATCTATGGCAGCTTTCATTGAATTGTCATCTTTAACATTTAAAATTTTTGCCATCATCAAACCTACTGTACCAGCAACTCTGTAAGAATAAATTAACAAATCTTTTTTATTATTTAATTGAACCTTTTTTATTTAAATCTGATTCAACACCATCAAATAAGTCCTCAACAATTTTTATTGAAATTAAATGATGATCCATAAGATCCCACATATTCTTAATTATTATATTATTATAGTTTTTATTAAGAAAATCATTTTTAAAAACCAATAGATTTTTTTTTTTAATATCTAATTCACCATCGTCATCTGCAATATTATCTACAGTTCTACAAAAATCATATAAAGACGAACACTTTTGATAGGTTTTTTTTGGTAAAAAGAAACCAGCCCAATTAAATGACTTTGCGTAAATAGACAGGTAGTTTTTATTAGACATTATATAATCTTATCTAGAACTTTTGCTGAGGATAGCACACCAGGAACACCTGCACCAGGATGTGTTCCTGCTCCAACAAAATATAAACCATCATAAATTTCTGATTTATTATGAAACCTAAAATATGCAGACTGTGTAAATTTGGGTTGGATTGAGAAACCTGATCCAAATTTGGTATTTAATTCATTTTCAAAATAATCTGGCGTTAAATAGAAATCTTCAATAATATTTTCTCTAAGATTAGGAAGTAATGCTTTTTCCATTTTATCTATTACTAAATTCTTCATTTTTTCACCCTCAATTTTCCAATCAATTTTGGATTGATTATTTGGGACAGGCACAAGAACATAAAAGCAATCATTTCCCTCAGGTGCCATTGATTTGTCTGTAGCTGATGGTCTATGTAGGTAATAACTTATGTCATCATTTAATTTTTTATTATCAAAAATATCACTTAGGTGTTCTTTATATTTATCACCAAATTTGATTGTATGATGCTCAACATCTGGGTATGTTTTTTTTGTTCCAAAGTAGTAAACAAATAGACCCATAGAATACTGCATTCGATTCTGCTTCCATTTAAATAGAGAGCTTGTTTTATTTAGGCTTAAAAGCTTTTCATATACAGCAGGAGGATCAGCATTACATATTACATTATTTGAAAGTATTTCTTTTTGATTATCTAATTTTACTCCACTAACTTTCCCATTATTTGAAATTATTTCTGTCACTTCATGTCCTTTAATTAACTCAATTTCTTGTTCAATCATTAATTTTTCTAAGCCATTGATTATGTTTCCAGTTCCACCCATTGAGTAATGAATNCCCCATTTTTTTTCGAGATATAGAATTAATCCGTATATTGATGTTGTTGTAAAGGGGTTTCCGCCAACTAATAGAGGATGCATGCTTAGCATACGTCTTAATTTTTCATTTTTTATATATGAAGAAACTAATGAATAAACNGATTTATAGCTTTTAAGTTTTAGTAAAGAAGGTAATTGTTTCATCATCACAAGTGGTTTGTCAAATGGAACATCAGCTAATTCTGTGAAGCCTTTATCAAATATCTTCTTTGTGAATTTTACAAGCTGCTCATAACCTTTAACATCTTCTTTGTTTATTTTTTCAATTTGCTTTTTCATTTGATCTTCATCGCCAGAGTAATCAAATATACCTCCATCTTCATAAATAAACCTATACCAAGTTTTTAAAGGAGTAAGCTTTATGTAATCTTGAGATTTTTTATTAAATAAAGTGAAAAGTTCTTCAATTAGATACGGTGCAGTAATTACCGTTGGTCCAGCGTCAAAAGTAAAACCATTTTTTTTAAACACTCTTGCTCTTCCACCCAAGTCAGGGTGTTTTTCAATTAAAGTTACTTCATGGTTTTTGGCTCTTAATCTTAGTGCTGCAGCTATACCACCAAATCCAGAACCAATGACAATAGATTTCATTGAGTCAATTTATAGTTTTTTAAAAAAATTGTAAGGTAATTATGAGCTTATTTTTTTTAAAGCTATTTTTGTTTCTTCAAGGTTTTTTTCAAAAAGACCATCAAGCTTTGATTTATCAACAGA
>JGI26262J51727_1001119_pt1 | contig 12883 bp, 13 predicted proteins | sample SaaInlV_150m_DNA_3_FD_51727 | JGI IMG/M metagenome (IMG submission 51727)
TACACGTAATCAATGAGACATTTTACATTCATATTATTCATTCTGTTTTTCATCTCCTGCGGTGGCCCAAAAGGCAGCTGGGATGATGCGCGCGTTATTTTGATTTCTATAGACGGACTCGGTGGAGACGTTTTAAATCATCCGAACATAGAAAAAGACATTCCAAATTTATTTCGCCTTATGGAGATGGGGGAATTTTGTACAGATGTACAAACTGTATTTCCATCCTTAACCTATCCAGCTCACACGTCCATGATAACAGGCGTATTGCCTGAAAAACATGGTATTATTAATAATCGCCCTTTTAATCCGGATAAAATATTTGTGGATTGGTATTGGTATGCGGATTCTATAAAAGTACCCACCTTAATTACGAAAGCCGATGAAAAAGACTTGGTCACATTGGGTGTAAGCTGGCCCGTTACTGTGGGTGCTAAAATGGATTGGATGCTTCCAGAAATGAAATCGGTAAATGACTCAATTTCTACCGTGGATTTGGTTCGGAAACATGACCGACCCGAAACTTTTTTGGAGTCCGCCAAAGTTCGCGGTGTGGTGCCGGAAGATGGAAACCCAAAAGGATTTGGGCGAGATTTACTCCTTCATGAAATTTTTATGGATGCCTTTACCCGCAAGGCGCCCCACCTAAGTTTATACCACATGATTGAAACTGATTTGGTCCAACATGAGTTTGGCAAGGAAACACCGGAAGCAAAAAATGCTTTTATGTTTATGGATTCGCTGGTTGGGAATATTATGACTTTGTTAGATGAGAATGAATTGTGGGAATCCACCACACTTATCATTACAGGAGATCATGGATTTAGGAATTATGAAAAGCAGGTTAATGTTAATCGGTTATTTGAAAAAGAAGGTTGGATTACGATTCAAAACGANTCACTAAAAAATTGGGATGTNGTTTGTCTNGGNTCTGGCGGATCAGGATTCATTCGTTTAAAAGATCCGTCCAATCTTGAATTCAAGAAAAAGGTTCGCTTATTGTTGTCCAAACAAACTGCATTTGAGACCTTAGAAAAACGCCACATGAATAATGGACTCTGGGCACCATCCAAAACTGATTTCTTATTATTAGCCAATAAAGGATTTGGCTTTGTTCGGAATTCTGAACATCCTTACATTTATGAAAAATCCGGTGGATCTCATGGCGGCGACCCAAAACACTCCTATTTGAAAACAGGCTATATTGCCGCTGGGCGCGGGATTCAAAAACAAAAAATTAAATCAATGATGATTACAGACTTAGCGTTCAAAATATCGGATTTGCTTGGGTTGGAGATATAAACCAAGTCTGTCATTGTCTGCCAGCCCTTCGGGAGCAGGCTGGCGATTCGATGACTAGCTGATGAGCAATCTCGCTTTTAAGAAACTCAATAGGAAAAACGAGATGACATGTAGAATTAATAATCTCTAATTCAACACCTGCGGTGCCACCAATCGGAATGATTCAATTTTAGCATCGAATTCTTGTCCCTGTTCATCCACCATCCGAAAGCTTCCTTCCATAAATCCCATGGGTGTGGGCAGGGAGCAAAAACTGGTATATTCAAAAGATTCCCCAGGAGCAAGTTTCGGCGTTTTTCCAATTACGCCGGGGCCATGGATGTCTTCGGTATTTCCTTGTCCGTCCGTAATGTGCCAATATCGTGAAAGTAATTGAGCTGAAGAACTGCCTTTATTTACAATTTTAATATGATAAGCAAAAAAGTAATAAGGTTTTACCGGATTAGATCGTTCGGGGATATAATGAGATTTAACTGTAATATTAATTGCATTTTCCATGAATGAAAATTAATTCCTTTTTCTTTGTCATCCGATAAATTCAAAATAAATTTTCCTATGAAAGAAAACAAACGATCGCTTAATACGACCCTCTTTATTTTAAGTTTGGGTTTCATTCTCATTTTGATGCGAGGTCTTGGCTCCGGTTCTTCAATAGAGATTACGGAAAATGAGATAATGGATCATATTCGATATTTATCCCATGAGGATCGTGGTGGGCGATATCCCGGTACGCGGGAATCCAAAGATGTTATTTCTTATCTGGTTCGAGAGCTGAAATCATATGGTGTTAAACCCGGCGCTGGAAATGGCGCTTATGTCCAACCTTTCAATATTACAAATGGCATTGAACTGGGCGAGAATAATTCCCTAATTCTCAATGAAGATTCACTTCAAATTCAATCGGATTATATTCCACTTTGGTTCTCTGGGAATGGAACCGTAAACGCTCCGGTTGTTTTCGCAGGATATGGTTTTGAGATTGATGATGAGAAATTAAAATGGCATGATTATTCGAATCTAGATGTAAAGGGAAAATGGGTTATTGTGATGCGCCATAGCCCAGAAAGAGATAAACAGCATTCATTGTTTACAGCCCATTCGGGCCTCCATAAAAAGATGCTCATCGCACGAGATAAAGGTGCCGTGGGAATTATTTTTATTTCTCAATTAGAAGATGATAATCTTTATCCATTAAAATACATTTCCGGATATAAGAATGGCGGAATCCCTGCGATTCATCTCTCAAATGAAACAGCAGATAAATTATTAAAAAAAGTAGGTTGGACTCGCCAAACGATTCAGGAAACTATGAATAAATCCCGAGAATCAATTTCGTTTGAATTGCCCAATACTTTCTTCAGCGCTCAAGTCACCCTTAATCAAATCCAAATTCGTGCCGCCAATGTGGTGGGACTTATTCAAAGTGGAAATCGAAAATATCGCAATGAATTTGTTGTAATTGGCGCACATTTTGATCATGTAGGATTCGGAGGAATCGGCAGTGGATCCAGACAATCTGATACGGTGGCAGTTCATCCTGGCGCAGACGATAATGCATCCGGTACGGCAGGGCTTTTAGAAATTGCACAAAAATTAGCCTCCCAAAAAAACAGACTAAAACGTAGTGTTCTTTTGTTGGGCTTTGACGCAGAGGAAAAAGGATTGTTGGGTGCAAAATATTTTGTAGAACACCCAAGCGTTGATTTAGAAAATATCGTTGCCATGCTCAATATGGATATGATTGGTCGAATGGCAGATTCAGCATTTACCATAGGCGGTGTGGGTACGTCTCCTCTTTTTGAGCCCTTGCTAGACAGTTTATCTTTAGGCAAACAGTATAATATCAGCTTAACAAAACCGGGCTATGGCCCCAGTGACCATGCAGCCTTTTATGGAAAAGACATTCCTGTTCTCTTTTTCTTTTCCGGATTTCATGATGAATACCACAAACCCATGGATACATGGGAACTCATTAATTTGGGAGGCGAAAAAGAGATTCTCAATCTCGTTTATGATGTCGTAACCCACCTTGCGCGAATGCCCAACCGGCCTGTTTTTACGGAAGCAGGTCCAAAGCAAGGCCGTATGAGGCAAGCATCAAAATTCAAAGTTACATTCGGAATTGTTCCATCATATAGCAGCAGCAAAGAAGGATTAGAAGTGGATGCAATTTCTAAAGAAGATGGGCCCGCAGCCAAAGCTGGAATAAAAAAAGGTGATGTGATACAATCCATGAATGGAAAATCCATCAAAGATATTTATGAATTTATGGAGCGATTGGGAGAGTTGGAATCCGGAATGACAATTCCTGTTACTATAAATCGAAATGGAACAGAAATGGAATTAATTGTGTCTTTTTAATTGTGTTTAAACGTTCAGAAGAACGGGGACGAAATCGATTACAGGGGTATAATTATTCTAATTCCGGGTTTTATTTTATTACCATTTGTACCAAAAATATGATTCCAAAAGTTATCCATGGGTTTAAATCATGCGTTACCAGAAATATCCGAAACCAATTTCCATCATCTAAGTTTGCGTGGCAACGATCTTTCTATAATCACATTATTTTAAATAAAAAATCCATGAGTTCCAGTCGGGAATACAATATTTAAAATCCAAAAAACTGGAAAAAGGAAAAAAATACTGATTTTATATAATCTGTTCCCCCAATAAATATGGGAAATTTGTTTTTTATTTCAGCAACATTATTTTTTTTGAACTGGTAAATCCACCCGATTTCATTACCACCAAATAGGAACCGGATGGCACATTTTTTCCAAATATATCGGTGCCATTCCAACTAAAACGATGGGCCCCTGGTGATAGTCTTTTATCAACTAAATTTGTGACCCATTTTCCACTCACATCATAAATGGTCAAATTAACATATCCCACTTTTGAAATTCCAAATTCAATTTGAGTTGAATTGTTAAATGGATTCGGATAATTATTATTTAGAAATGGTTTGGCTGGAATCGGTGTATGTGGATCGCCTAAACCTGTTTCCGTTCCTTCTTCGTCCATAGCAATATCAAAGACACCAATCAATCCATTTTCACTTTCTTCCAGTGGAATAATTCGTCCTGCGTGTTGCTCTTCCCAGTCTTCATTAATTTGCGAATCGCCCTCAAAATAACATTGAGTTACATGTTCTAATCCTGCCGGTGTTGTTATTTTATAATGAAAATGTTTAGGTCGGCCTCCATAATATCCTGGCCAAATGGATTCAAAAGCATATTCGCCATTTTCGTTGGTAATCATTTGTCCTGTAAGATTATACGGATCATCATCTGGGTTTCCAGTATCGCATTCTTGGAAAACAGTATAGCACCCCACATCATTGGCATGCCAAACATCCACAATAGCATCTTGAATTGGAATTTCGCAATCGTCTGTGGTAACAGTTCCGGAAATAAAAATGCGTGTTCCCGGTTCATCCGCATGAGCCAATAGAGTTCGATAGGGATGGTTTTCATCCCAAAATGGTCCCAAAATATCTGCGGAAGTAAGGTCGCATCGGGATGCTAAAAGTGTGGTGGGCATCATTCCTGTGGCAATTGAGCCCAATGCGCTCAATTTAATAAATTCTCTTCGTTTCATTTACCTTACTCGTTTTCGTATTTCTTCTGTGAGTTCTAAAACAGCCATGACATAATTGTCGGAATGATTATAGGCGTAAACAGATTTCCAAATATCCCCATCTTTTTTATAATTTTTGCAGTTTGGAGTATAACCGTTCCGTCGGAGATAATTGGCAATACTGCCTAAAACATCGGGCCAATCGTAAGGTTGACGAACACCATCTTCATTAAAATCAACAGAATAATTATTAAAACTGGATGGGATAAATTGTCCATATCCAAATGCACCAGCATAAGAACCGCCAATTTCCTGTGGATCTAATTGATCATTAAAACAATATTTAATGAATTCAGCTAATTCCTTGGATGCCCATTTGGCTCGTCTTGGCATTTCGTGGATTTGGGTGTAAAGAGAATTAAAAACTGAAAATTGAGAATGGTGGACACCATAATTACTTTCAATGCCCGAAATCGTAACAATAATAAATGGGTCTACTTTATATTCACCAGCAACCGTATTAATAAGACTCATATTTTCTTTGTAAAATTTTGCACCACCAGCGATTCGAGATTCTTTAATGAAAATTTTCCTGTATTGCTCCCAAGTTTTCTTTTCGTATGGTTTTGCAAAACTCTCAGGAATAGACGAGTGTATTTTTAAGTCATCATGGGTAAACGATTCCCGAACAAATGCATCTGGNATATTTGAATCTTGCAAATGATCTGACACCATTCTATAAGCCAAATCATCGCTCACNGGTTGNGCACTGATTAATAGAGAGAAAAAAAGGAAAAGGGCAATGTGGGTCATGATAGGTTCCGTTTAAAAATAATGTGGTTTGTTCTTTATGGATGTTAATGTAGAATAATTCTGTTTGGAATTTAACAACATCTACATCGATGAAATCTACATCAAAAGATAAAAAAGTTTCTTTTTTGTTCCAGAGTCCACTCGGCCATAAAGATCATAGTTTGATTTCGTTCTGAAATTTGATTGATTGAAGAAATTGGAATGGCTGTTGTTCCATCAATAATAACATCAGTTTCAGAAACCGATGTAATAATGGGATAATGAATAAGACCATTGCTTGTTTGTATGTTTACAAGTGTGGGTCTGTTTGCTGTGTATATATGGCAGATCATAAACAAAATAAGCGTAAGGATTTATTTTTTCATTTTAGTTTTTTTTGTTTTAAGTATTAAGCAAAAAAAGAGCATTCATTTCTTTGATATTCCCAGACTACGAAAATGCAACGTCAGGCAAGCCACACCCCTTTTGGAAAAGGGGATAAGTGGAATGCTCTTTTTAAGATTTGATTTTGACAAATCATTTTAACAAAATTAATTTTTGGGTTTTGACGAAGGAGCCAGAATTCATTTTCAAAAAATACACGCCACTGGGTTGTCTTGATGCGTTCCATTGAATTTCATAGTGACCTGGTTCTAATTTTCCATTCACCAATGTTTCAACCAACCGACCGGTTATGTCAAATATGGTTAATTGTAGGGGGTTCATTATTGCGTCCCCTACGCCAACATCAAACCGGATGGTTGTAACGGGATTAAAGGGGTTTGGATAACTAGGTTTCAAGTCAAAAACATAAGGGACTATTTCATCTGAAACAGAAACTGTTTCTCCATCTAAATAGCCAACTCCACAAAGCACAGTCTCTGGTTCGCTATGATGACAGTGATCATAAACATCACATTCGGCGGGGGAAAGCTCAACATTTGAATACAACCCTTCATCATACGAGTCCCAAGTTGGAGAAGACATCCAACAAGCATCGCACACATCCGTACTAATACTTTGGTCTGATTCTTCCGGCCAATCTAAGGTATCGCCCGGCGCAAAACAAAAACGCCCGACTAATTCCATACATTCAGGGGAGCCAATATTCCCATCTTCGTCTTGGCAATCACTCCCATACCAAACAGATCCCTGAACTGTTCCGGGACAAGCATCGTGTCCAATCACATCCCAATAGGCATANTTTCCGGAGGCAAAAACAGCGGTGGGACTTAAACAGGGCCACGAAGCTCGCACAACAAATTTATTAGCCGTTTCACCCTCATACTCCCAGGGGAAATGTATTCTAAATCGAGAGCCCTCTGTTACCGTATCGCCTGTACTCGAATCCACACCAATCGAAAATAAATTTTCAGGATGGCATGGATTTGTTTCACCATCGCCACAAACATAAATGCAAGAATCAACTAAGTCCGGACAAGTTCTGAAATCTTCCACTTCAAGTTGAATTATATCTCCAGACAAAATTTGAAAATCCTGACTAAAGATTAAACTTGAAAAAAGAAACATTAAAATTTTGAGCGATTTATTCATGGTTGAACCCTTTTAGATTAGGCTATTATTTTAAGATATTAATTCGGCAATGTTTATCGTAAATGTTATTTTCTTTCATTCTTCATCTCTATGAACTGTGCNCGGTGTAAACGCCGGCAAACAAACTGCAATATATTTCGCNCCATTCTTATTGGGAGTGCTATATCGAACCCAATCACCTGCGTAGGTAATAATGGCTTCGCCTTTGTTGATTAAAAAGGTGTCAGCTTCCGATTCTACTTTTAAACAACCNTCTAAAACAATCGTATATTCATCAAATTCAGGACGTTGTCCCGGCTCTAACCAACCGCCAGGAGATTGCATATGCGCAATGCTTACATTAGATGTTTTGGAATTAACCGACCCAACGTATTCATTGATCACTTTGGGTTTGTTTCCTGCAGATTTAATGATCGTGGGGGAATTTAATTTTTTTGGCATTTCTTATGGTTTCCTTTTCAAGTTATTTTTATTTACCCATCGGTTTCAATAAGATAATTAAAGAAAATTACAGGGGGAATTTAACAACGACTTTACAGGTGAAATACACCACAGAAACTAGGAATTCNAAAAANTGACAGGCCTGGCTTTATTTTCCCGGATTTTTATTTGTGCGATGACNACTAGATCTTGGAAATGGCCCTATGAATAATCATTGTCTTTAAAAAACTGCAATGCTTCATCTCTTTGGGTTTTATTTCTTATTTTATTACACTTGTCTATGATTTCTTCCCTGTCAAAAATNTGTTCTTCGGGCTCTTTGCGTATGGCTTTTATAAAAGAGTGGACCGGGTTAGTCACTGCTTGATAGGTGAACATTAAAAATGTTTTATACAAATAGTATTGAATTGGTTCTGTGAAAAAATGGCTGTAGCTAATATTTATATCATAGGAGTAGGTGTAATGAAACCAGTATGCGGGCATATATAGCATGTCCCCGGGCTCCAGCCAAAACAAAGTGAAGCGATTACTGTTATGATGCTTGTGTTTTTCATGTTCTTTTTCCTTTTTCTTATTAAAGAGATTCTAATCTCCATTGCGAATGAAATTCAATGAAGCGTGGTAAACAAATTTAAAAGAGCATTCATCTCTTTGATATCCCCCAACCCCCCTTTTGAAAAAGTGGAATTAAAGGTGTGCTCTTTTTTGGTGTGTTTTTTTATTAGACTATTTATTCATTTTAGAATCGAAAATTCAATCCGGCCGTTCCTGTAAATCCGACTATCATAGTGCCGGCACCCACAAAATATTCATCCATCTCTGTTTGCTTTAAATTATATGAATACCCTATTAAGCTGAACCCCGTTCTATCATCAAACATTCCAAGTGATACATTATATTTTTTTGATTCCTGAGCTTTATTGGATTGTCCAATGGCCATTCCAACTATCAATAAACCTGTTAAAATAAATTTTATTATTTGATGCCTTGTTTTTTATTTGTCCCGGGGACAAATGGGTAACACTGTGTCTTGGGACATACTGCCGNACCCTCACGAACCGGCATTTTTAATTCGCCCCCGGATTAGAATTTTTCNTCTTTTTCAAATAACGCCATTAATTATACACGCCNTTTGCNTCAAAAAAACCATCAATAGGTTTGCAAACCACTATGGCTGTNTCTTCTTGAACATTGATATCCCAAACCATGCTCAGCATAATATATTTACCGGTTTTACCATTCTTCCAACGTTGAATGGTGCTGTACCGAGATTCTGTAATAGATTCGGACTTTATTAATTTTTCCTGAACTTTTCGAGATCTTNATAATTCATCAGGATGGATCCATTCTTCCCGATCATAACCGTGCCCCACGAGTTCAGTCGTATTATAACCCAAAATTTCTTCCCATTTTCCATCCACTTCTGTAATAATGCCATCGGACACTCTGCCGCAAATCAAAAGAGAGTCTGCTACAATTTTATCCAAAAGGTTCCCCCTAGATGAAGGCATTTTAAGCTGAACTGTTTCTGCGCGAAGCGATTCCACCTCTTGCTTAAGCGCCACATTTTCACGCATAAGATAGTCAATAACTGTTTTGGTTTCTGCCGAGGATTGAGATCCTGGACCTGAAGACAATGATGATGTTTGTGATGGGTTTATCATGATATTCTCTTGTGAAAGTTTGAGTAAATGTTTTGGGGGTATTGCGCCTTTGGCAATCCAAAGACTGAGGGCTTGGGGTGATACNCCAAAAAAAGCTGCTGCTTCCCGTTTTCGCCTATAACCCTGATGGGTCATAAGATTATGAATGATTTCTTTTGCATTTTCCATAAAAATTAATTAATTGTTTATTTTTTTCTTGTTTATTCAGTTTTACTGTAATAAAATTAAGTAAAGATTTATTGCCACGCAAGAAAATAATATTAAAAATATTAACCGTGAGCCAATTAAATTTCAACCAACTGTTCACAAACATTTGTGAACTACATCACTCAATGAATAGGAGTTATTAATGAAAAAAATTATACCCTTGATCCTGATCCTGTCTGTGCTTCCGGCACAAGACACCAAAACCTTAACCCTTAAAACCGGCGATAAAATCACCGGGCAAGTTTTGGAAGAAACAGAAACCACCATTACAATCATTAATCCGCTTATGGGTGAAATGACAATTAACAGAGCTGACTTGAAGCAACAAAGCATTGTAATAACATTGAAATCGGGTGATGTGGTTCGAGGTGAACTTATGAGTCGCAATGCAAGTGAGCTGGTTGTTAAATCCGCTTTCGGCGAAGTCTCTATTCCCACAGATCAAGTTGCAACGATAGATGATGGCAGTGCAACCACACAGGAAGTTCGACATACTCCTTTTGGCACCGCAGTTGTAACTACAAAAGAATCGGACGATGAATGGTTTTTTTCCAAAGAGCGCATGATGGATATTTGGTTTGACCCTACAGGATACACTATTGGAAAAAATAAACTTTATATGAGTGGTTTGTCTTGGGGGTTTGGATTGAATGATAAAATGCAAATCACATCCAAATGGACTAATTATTTTATGCAGGATTTCAATTTGCGACCCAAGTTAACCTTATTCCAAACCGGGAATGTGGAATCTCAATCCGCTTTTGCTGTTGGCGCTCACCTTCATACCCGCAGCCTTCCATCAAAATACAAATGGGTGGATGATAAGAGAACGCGGTGGAATTACGATCAAGAGTATAATGATGAAACTGGCAATTGGGAACATACAGACTCCACATATATCGTAGAAGGTGGCTGGGTCAATTTTGGTTCCAAAAGAGAAAAAACCGATGAAGACTATTATAGTGGTGACCGCTATGAATACACAGGCTCTTGGGATGGCGATAAAATGTGGTTCGAAGTTTTTGGAGCATACACCATTTCAAAATTACGTCCCGGAGGCAATGGCCGCATAAATACCACAGTGGGTGCCAGCGCTGTAATTTATCCTGATGAAGAAATTGCACCAAGGCTTTATGGTGCAATAGACATTGATGTGACTCGCAGTGTGAAGGTCATGGCAGAAATCTTTTACGATCCTTACTATATAGAGTGGGTAGACTTTGTAGATAATAGTGATGATTCGAACTCAGATGTATTTTTTGATATTGGATTTATGACAAATAAAATTCCATTACTTTGGTTCATGGGCGCATCAGAAAACCTTTGGGTAGGTTACCATTTTCAAAAACCATTTATTGCCTTTTATTGGAAACTTTAATTAACAGGAAGATATAATAATGAAATTTACTATCCTATTTCTTACCCTTGTATTTGGTGGGCTTTTATTGGCTCAAGACTCAAAAACATTAACCTTGAAATCCGGGGACAAGATCACAGGGCAAGTTGTTGAAGAAACAGACACCACCCTTACTGTCATTAACCCGCTCATGGGACAAATGGTTATTAATAAATCTGATTTGAAAGAGCGAGTTATCACAGTCAAGTTAATGTCGGGAGATAAAATTGGCGGTACATTGGTAAGTCGATCTGCAACCGAAATTGTTGTCGCCACCGCTTTTGGAAATGTATCAATTCCTGCAGACCAAATTGACACCATTGATGAAGCTGGGACATCAGTACAAACCGTTCGACATACACCTTTCGGCACAACAGTGGTTTCTTCCTCTGCCGGCAGCGATGAATGGTTCTTTTCCAAAGAACGACTCATGGATGTATGGTTTGACCCAACGGGTTATACTATTGGAAAAAACAAGCTCTATATGAGCGGACTTTCTTGGGGGTTTGGTTTAACCGATAAGGTTCAAGTTACATCTCGTTGGACTAGTTACTTTATTAATGATTTTAATATTCGACCCAAGGTGACGTTCTTTAAAAGTGGAACCATTGAATCAGAGACGGCGGCGGCGGCGGGGATTCACATGCACACTCGGGGTTTGCCCGGTAAATATAAATGGGTGGATGATAGATGGGATGATTATAATGGCAACGGTGTTCGCGGTGGGTATGTTCGTTTGGGCTCAACAAAAAATGAAAATGGAAATTATAATGATGGTTTTGGCGAAGGCGACCAAATGTGGTTTGAGTTATTTGGTGCTTACACAATATCAAAGCTTCGCACCGGCGGGGATGGTCGTATGAATACAACATTTGGCGCGAGTGCAGTAATGTATCCCGATGAAGATATTGCACCTCGGCTCTTTGCTGCCTTTGATACGGATGTAACCCAAAGCGTAAAAGTTATGGCAGAAATATTTTATGATGCCTACTATCCCGAAACCCAGAACTTTGGAAGTGATAGTAAAATGGCAACCCCATTGCATTTTGATATCGGGTTTTTAACCAATAGAATTACTTTTTCAGAAGATTTTTGGATTGGCTTTCATTTCCAAAGGCCTTTTGTTTCGTTTTATTGGAAAATTTAATACCCTAAAAATGTCCGCACGAAACTACACTTATTACGATTTTACACAAAGCATGTGCAGTACCTGCTTGGAGCGGGTGGATGCCAAAATCGTTTTCCAGGATGAGAATGTTTTCATGCTCAAAAATTGCCTAGATCATGGACCGGAAAAAACACTCATTGCCACAGACATTGAATATTATAAAAAGATCAGGCATTACATTAAGCCGTCTGATCTTCCTAAAAAGTTTAACACAAAAGTGGAATACGGCTGTCCCTACGATTGTGGATTATGTACCGACCACGAACAACATTCCTGTGTTACCATTGTAGAAATAACAGATCGCTGTAATCTTACGTGCCCCACTTGTTATGCAGGCTCTTCCCCCACTTACGGTCGTCACAGAACTTTTGAAGAAGTAAAGACTATGCTGGATGCGGTGGTGGCCAGCGAAGGTGAGCCGGATATTGTTCAAATCAGCGGTGGTGAGCCTACGATTCATCCGCAATTTTTTGACATATTGGACTATGCCAAAACGCTCCCGATTCGCCACATTATGATTAATACAAACGGGATTCGAATTGCAGATGATAAAGGATTTGCTGAGCGTCTGAATGAATACATGCCGGGAATTGAAATCTATCTTCAGTTTGATTCATTTAAACCGGAAGTATTAACAAAGCTTCGGGGGAAAGATTTGTCTGCAAAAAGACAAAAAGCACTGGAGAAACTGGAAAAATTCAATATTCATTCCACATTGGTTGTAACGCTGGAACGAGGACAAAATGATGATGAAATTGGAAAAATAATTGACTTTGC
>JGI26262J51727_1001132_pt1 | contig 12803 bp, 12 predicted proteins | sample SaaInlV_150m_DNA_3_FD_51727 | JGI IMG/M metagenome (IMG submission 51727)
TAGTAATAAACTGTTTTACAAAATTTTGTTTTCATTTAGGCTTTTATAGCAACAACTGAGCAAGTTTCAATACTTATTTTCTCAGCCTCTATAATTGCAATGGTTTTTGCTGCTTGAATCAATAGATCTAAATTAGTCTTATTTCCAGATAAGATTTCATCAACAAAAGCGCGAATTTCAAACTCATACCCCATGCCTTCTTTTAACTTTATATTTTCAGACTGCGCATCTCTAGAAAGCTTTAACGTTTCTTCTCCATCTAAAAGATAGCTAAGTGTTCCATTTTCAAAGTTAGCTGTATATGACATATTGAAGCCATATCCCTCTTGCATGGTCCAGGACCCCTCAGAACTCACTAAAGGTGATGCATTTGTCTTATTAAAAATATAATTTGTCACCACATGATCAATGCCTCCACTTGGACCTTTGTAGCCTTGACTGAAGACAGCATCTGGCAACCCCATGCAGTAATTCACAAAGTCAGTATCATGGACATGAAGATCGAGAAGTGCACCGCCACACTGATTATCATCTGAATAAAAAGCACCGCCAGGAAAACTTGTTTGTCGCCTAAAGTTTAGTGATAAACATTTTCCATATGTTGAATTTTCAATTGCTTCCTTAAGAAAGACCCATGCTGGCCAATACCTTAGACACATCGCAGACATAATATGGCAGGTGGACTGCTCTGCTAATTGAATTATTTTTTTAGCTTCGTCATATGTTCTAGCCAATGGCTTTTCAACTAGTACATGTTTATTTTTGGCAAGTGCAGCCTCAACAAAAATATAATGAAGATCTGTACCAACACATATATCCACTATATCAATATCTGAATTATTAATAAGATCCATTCCATCAAGATATTTTTTAACACTAAGGCCAGAGACTCCGCCTTCCGCTTGACCACTAATATTACCTTCAGCTTTACTAGAGCCATCGAGTCTACTCTGGATTGAATCAGCAACAGCGACGACCTCTACATCTTTAATTTTGGAATAAATATCCAAGTGAGTGGAGCCCATACTTCCAAGGCCAATGATTCCAATTTTTAATTTCTTGCTCATATTATTTATTTCTAACTCGTTTATTTAAAGTCAAATATTTGATCCATAGCCACCGATGTCCGAGACAAAATTGTTTCATCCCAGGGCAACATTTCAGCAATAATAGTGCTTTTGTATTGAATAGATTTTAAGGCAGATACTGTTTCTTTCCATGGAACATCTCCCGCTCCAAGGTCACAAAAACTGAAACTACCAGTCCAGTCAAAGTTCTCTTGAAAATCTTTAATTTGAACCCTCTTTATTCTTGAGTTAAGGAGCTCAATCCAGTGAGGTGGGTACTGCTGATAACCAATTAAATTTCCAATATCTAAATACACTCCAAGCTTATCAGACTCAAAAGAGTCTACAAAATCTCTAAGCTCTATAGGCGAATAAAAGAACCCATTCCAAACGTTTTCCATGCACAAGTCAACATCGAGTTCTTCTGCAATAGGAAGCATNTGATTAATAGCTTCCCTAAGTCTATCCAGGGCTCTATCGTAACGAACAATTTCAGGAGAAATTGGACTTTTTACGACGCCTGGAACAAACAATAAAGCTTTGCAATCCAGGTGACTTGCGACCCTAATTGCGTCTTGATGAAGCTTAATAGAATTTTTCCTAACTTCTGCATCATCACTAGTAGGACTGATGCCCCAACTCATTCCTGTAGCAATGCTGTCTACAAAAACGCCTGAATCATCTATTTTTTTGCGGATTGCACTGCACTCGCTCTCTGACAAGTTGGTGTTGATGACGCCCTCATTAGACACTGACAATTCTAGTGCATCAAACCCATTCGATTGGGNTTGAATTAAAGCAGAATCAATAGACTCATTGTTAGACAAACCATTCTCGAATGAAAGATAACTGATACCTTTAATCAAAACAAACTCCTTTAATATAATGAATCAAGCTTTTGCCAAGTCTCAGTCATNTCNACAATCTGACTNGTCTTCATACTTTCATCTATTGCCATAGCAACAAGGCCTGCAGCAATTGCCTCCTTCGGACCTACAGGCAAAGAACTCAAGCCACCCCTCAGAAAGCTAACAATATCCTCACACATTAATTGATCAGCACCATAGTGAGATGGATAGTTTCCTGAACCAGGAGTGCTTGGATAGCTAAAATCATGCTCTTCAAGGCAATCACCCGTTCTAGCATCAGTTATTCTGAGGCCTCCACGACCAAAATCTCCCTCAGCCATTCCGCGACTACCAATGACACAAAAACGTCTCTGCTCATCAGGCACATTGATGCTTGTATGGAAAGAAAAGGTAACCTGATTNGGATATTCAATTAATGCATTTTGATGATCAATAATATCAGCATCACTNGTAAATGGATTATCAACATTTTCCCAATAGGANAGTTTTTTTTGATAGACATTGTCATATTTATTATCTGACGGGGCCTCAGAAGGAATGAAATTATTTCTTCCTCCAAAACTGACCACCCTNACTGGNCTCTCACCAACAATACTGTTATATAGATCAATGTCGTGACAACATTTTTCTAACATGAATCCGCCNGAGTACTTTTCTAACCTTCTCCAATCTCTCATAAAAAAGGATCCNTGNNAAGGNGCAATATGCTCATTTGCTTCAAGAGAAGTGATNCTGCCTAAGGTTCCTGCATCAAGGACTCGCCTCATTTCTCTCATATGAGTGGAGTAGCGTAAAACAAGCCCAACAATAAGTTTATTTTCACCAAATTTTTTAATTAGCTTGGCGAGCTCAAAACTATCTTCTTTACTCGTTACTATCGGTTTTTCTGAAAAAACCTGAAGCCCTGCCTCAAGTCCTAACTTAATATGCTCTAAATGAAGGTGATTTGGTGAAGCAACCCAAAGCAAATCAAGNTCACTTTCNCTAATCATNTTCGNAAGGCTTTCAAATTGTTTTAATTGACTTGCATGTTCCTCTATTATTGATAACCCGCAAGGATCTGGATCAACATAACCAACTAACTCAAGCTCGGGCATTTCTTTCTGAATCATCTTTAGAACATTTCCAGCTCTGAGTCCTAAGCCAACAATACCAGTTCGCATAATTTACTCCTTGTCTTTGTAATTAGCTTTTTAAAAGAGAATGACCGGATGAATCAAAAGCGTGGCATTTAAGAGGTTCTAAAGCTAAGTTGACAGTATCACCTGGTTTAACAACTGAGTCGCTTGGTAAAACAGCACAAAAATTACTATTGCCCAAAACAGAACCATAAAGGATTACTGTTGCTCCAATATGCTCAACAACATCTACAGTCATTGGAATTCCTCCTTTTTTTGAAGAAACAATCAAGTCTTCTGGCCTGATTCCAATATCTACTTCGTCACCTGTTTTTATGTTTGAAACATCAACAGCTAGTTCCAAAGATAGTTCACCAATATTTGCAGTTAGCTTCTGATTTTTAATATCAGTGTCACTTGTTTTAAGGAAATTCATATTTGGCTGGCCAATAAACCCTGCTACAAACTTTGTTTTAGGGTTGTGGTATAAGTCCATTGGTGAGCCAACCTGCTCAATAACCCCATCTCGCAATACGACAATCTTGTCAGCCATTGTCATAGCTTCAATTTGATCATGCGTAACGTATATCATAGTCGTTGCTAAATTTTGATGAAGCTTTGCTAGCTCAACTCTCATATCTCCTCTAAGAGCTGCGTCTAAATTAGACAAAGGCTCGTCAAAAAGAAATACTTTAGGGTCTCTTACAATCGAGCGACCAATAGCAACCCTCTGGCGCTGACCTCCTGATAGTTGTCCTGGTTTAAAATCTAAACGATCTCTTAACTGCAAAATATCAGCAGCTTTAAATACCTTTTCTTCAAGCTCTTTCTCATTAACTTTTGCAACTCTGAGTGGAAAGGCTATATTCTCAAACACTGAAAGATGAGGATAGAGAGCATAAGATTGAAAGACCATCGAAATCCCTCTTTCAACTGGAGGGGCATTAGAAACATCTTTATCATCAATAATTACACCGCCTGTTGTAGCTTCCTCTAAGCCTGAAATGATTCTTAATAATGTTGTTTTTCCACAGCCCGATGGGCCAACAAAAACAACAAATTCTTTATCATTTATTTCTAGGTTAATATCAAATAAAACTTCTGTTTCACCAAAACTTTTATAAATATTTTCGAGTTTTACTGTTGCCATTCTTTCTTCCTTAAAAAGAGCGCAAACTTAGTGCGCATTTAAATTTTCTACTTGTAGTTAAAGCAAGCTTCAAAAAGATGCTTTGAGGAAAGTCTCTTTTTGAGGTATGCCTTTTAAAAATTCAGGGGTAACAATGTGTTACCCCTGAAATAGTCAATTAATTGACTTAATTACCTTCAGCTAAAATTTCAGCAGCCTCTGCAACTAGATCAGCAGCAGAACCTTCACCCAAAATCATGCCTTGGATAGCACCATTGATACCAGCTTGCAATGCTTTAAAGTCTTCAAACATTGGCTCTGGACCACCACTACCAATTGGCGCAACAAATGTCTGCCAGTAGTCGGTAGTATAGTAAACATCATCCATCATTTTTTCATACTGCATGATTGGTGTTAAACCCCAGCTCTTATCTAGGTCGTACTGAGCTTCACCAGATGAAAGCATTGAAGCTAGCTCCATTGCTAGATCTTCATTAGCTGAACCTTTAAATACTGCAATAGAGTCAGTAATTAAAAGTGTTCCGCTCTCACCACTTGGGCCTGCAGGAATTGGAACAACAATTTCAGAAATATTATCGTTATGCTGTCCAGCACCCCATGGTCCATTGATATACATACCAATTTGTCCATCGTTATAAAGCTGAGTCAACTGAGAACGCTCATATCCCATAGGTCCTTCCTGAGCAACACCCGCTAACTTACCATAAAACTCAAGAGTTTCGATAGTCTCAGGACTATTAAAAGTGATTTCACCAGTTGCTGCATCATTTACAGAACCGCCATTACTATATAAGTAATTTAAGAATTGGTGCATAGTGTTATCAAAGTCCTTTCCAGTTACGCCAACACCCGCAGCCGAAGTATTATCATTGATAGCTTTAGCCATGTTGTACATTCCTGTCCAAGTTTTAGGTGCGACACAAGCCATACCTGCTTCTTCAACTAGACCACAGTTAATAAATAAAGCCTTGGTTGAAAACGCATGAGGGAAGCCCCAAGTTTTTCCGCCATCACTTACAGTATTAAGAATACCTGGCTGATACATGCCTTGTTGCTCATCAGAAATATTAACTGGAACAATCAGACCACTACGAGCTAGTTGCTTAAGAGTACGTGAACCCATATAAGCCAAACCTACTGGATCACCAGCAGCAGCTAGTGTCATTGATTTGTCTTGGCATGTTCCCCAAGGAACTGCTTCAGCATTCACTGTAACACCTGAGTATTTCGCTTCAAAAGCAGAAATTACTACTTGATCAGCTTCACGGATTTCACCGCCGCACATAATCATGTGTACTTCTTCAGCCTGCACTGGAGCCATTAAACCGGCACCCATTACAGCTAAGAAGAGTGCTTTTTGTATATTTTTCATTTACTTCTCCTTTTCTATTTACATCAAGTTACTAGAAATTAAAAAAAATCTAATAACACTTTATGTGAGACTCTTACCTCTCACTCCTTTACTGCCCCTGCTGTTAATCCTGATATGAGATGTTTCTGCATAAACAGGAAAATTAATAGCACGGGCAGAATTCCAATAAGGCTTGCTGCCATCATTTCATTCCAGAGCACTGTCTGGTATCCAACAAATTCAAATATGCCAGCTGGAAGTGGCATGTAATCTCTATTTTGGTTAAAAGTAATTGCAAATAAAAACTGTTGTGCATAGGCACCAATAAACATTGCAACACTAACAACAATTAGACCAGGAACTGCAAGAGGTAGGATAACACGTCTTAATGTGTAAAGTCGAGATGCCCCATCAACAAATGCAGCCTCNTCCAGTTCGTATGGAATCTTTTCTAAAAAAGACTTAAGTAGCCATATTCCCGTTGGTATAAGGAAAGCCACACCAGGAATAATCATAGCCCAATATGTATTCAGCAAACCATAAGATCGTAATAATTTATACAGAGGTATTAAAAGAACAGCCCCTGAAAACATATTCACTGCTAAAAATAATGTAAGGCTAGTTGTTTTGCCTCGAAAGTCAAAGCGGGCATAAGCATAAGCAGCAGGAATAATGAAGCACATTGATAAAAGAGTAACAGCTGTTGCTATAAATACGCTATTAAATATATAGCGAGGCAACTGAGGAACTGTAACCCACATATCTCTATAGGCTTGAAAACTCATAGTATCTGACCAGAATCGACTCATAAAGTCGAGAAAACCCATTGTTTCACCAACCTCTAATTCTGGACGACTAAACAAATGAGTTATGGGTCTGAGTGATGCTACAAACATTTCAACAAAAGGCAATAACATAAATAATATGAACAGCCCAAGGGANNAATANATGCCTATTTTNTGAAGNAATGANTATTTATCCATCATTTTTGAACCCCACNNTATCCATACTTTTTACTCAGTCTTCCAAGCACAGTTAAATATATTACTGANAATACCCCTAGAATCAAAACAACNAGAACTGCTCTAGTTGCGCCAGCACCAAACTTATAACTAAAGATTGCTGTTTTGAAGGTGTCAATAATTAATGTAGTAGTTGCACCACGAGGTCCACCTTCTGTCAAAATCCAAATAATTTCAAATGAGTTGAACGTCCAGATTGCAGATAACAAAGCCATAGAGATAATAGTAGGCATAATTTGGGGCAAAGTGATTCTTCTAAAACGATACCACCTTGATGCACCATCAACATAAGCAGCCTCATATAAATCTTTTGGAACGCCTTGCATTGCCGCCAAAAAGAATAAGGTTACCATTGGCGTNCCAATCCAAACATCTGTGACAACTGCTGAGTAAAAAGCACTCTGCTTGTAAGCCAAGAAACTAAATGGTCCATTGGTAATCCCAACCATTTCTGCAAAGTTTGAGAGCAATCCAAAATGACCATTATAAAGCCACAACCATCCAAAACAGCCAATAGCAATAGGGACAATCCATGGCGGCATTACTAAAGCGCGCATAAGACCTCGTCCTCTTATATTACTTGCTAAAAGTGTTGCACCGATTAAGCCTAAAATCATTTTAAAACCAACTGAAAGGAACATCCAATAAAAGGTTCTTGTAACAATTGCAGGAAACTTACGTCCTCCTATAGCTTTTTCATAATTTTCCCAACCTACAAAATCAGCACCTCCCATCAAGGTTCCAAGGTTTGAATTAGTAAAAGACAGTCGAAAGGTTTCATATAAAGGCCAAAGTACAATCCAAAACATAACCAGTGCAGCAGGCGCAATTAATGCCCAAGCAAACATGGTTGTTGTTTGTGCCTTTGTTTTAGGTTTAAGCATTTGTATNAAATTACTCACTCGCCAGAACCTCCTCATTCTTTGCTGGATCTGACATGATATCAAATTTCTCGGCTATATAATAGTCCCATCCAATTCTATCAAACAATTCTCTAAAGCTATTTGTGGCCAAATTATGGAGATCAGTGCCTTTTCGTCTGTTTTCATTAGATGTCCAAGCACTCTCTGAAAGTCCAATAACTCTTGGACAAAGCATTGATTCCATCTCACTNTCTTTTAGAATTGTTTCACACCAAAGATGCCCCTGAATNCCCATAATATTAGATTCAAGTTCTGGCTCATCTTCAGGAATAATTTGCCAATCAACAGAACTCTCAAAAGGTATCACAGCTGCCCAATTTGCCCCTCGATCAGCATAGTTTCTACTTTGAGCCATATCAAAATAAATGTTCTCAGCTGGACACAAGACCACTTTATAGCCTTGTCTTGCTAGATCAAAACCAGACTCAAGATTCTGCCATGAAAATAATAATTTCTCTGACTTATCGTCATGATGATTGCCATCTTCAGCCTCCTGCCAAGAGGCAGTTTTTTTGTTATTTAACTCTACTCTTTTTGAAAGCTTATTGATAAACCATGAAGCAACATCTTTAGCACTGTTAAGATCATGCTCTTTCATTAAGTCTTGTACTTTAGGAGATTTTTCCCAAGCGCCCGGCGCTACTTCATCCCCACCCAGATGGATATATTCCCCAGGAAATAGATTACACATATCGTCTATTAAAGACTCGACAACCTTTATGGTTTCAGGCATGGCTGGATTCAACGTGTTCTCTCTATAGCCTTGAACTGAAACTTCATTACTTTTGTCTTCAGGGTCTCTCATCTCAGGGTATAAGTTAATTAGCGCCATATTATGGCCCGGCAAATCAAACTCGGGTATGACTTCAATATAGTTAGCTGAGGCCCTACTAATAATTCTATCAATATCTTCTTTGTCATAATAACCACCAGTTGCATCTGAGCCAGATCCGAAAACAGGTGGTACTAATAAATTATTTCCTCTTTTTGAAGTTTCAGTAGCAGCTTCAGGATAACTATCTAATTTAAATCGAAAGGCTTCATCATCGACTCCATGCCAATGAAACTTATTCAGCTTGAAAAGACTCATTAAATCTAGTAATTTAAATAAACTGTCTACCGAGAAAAAATGCCTCACAGTATCTAAATGCTGTCCTCTCCAACTAAAACGAGGCTTATCAAAGATAGAACCACACGGGACTAGCTGATGATAATTTTGGGAAAGCTGCATCAAAGAGACAAGAGCATAATAAAAGCCTGATTCATCACCTGATACAATCTCAACATCATCACTCGTTATGGTAATTTTATAGGCAGAGTCATCAGAAAGATCCTGAAAAGTTAGCTTTAGTGATGTGGTTGCTTTCTTATTTATCTCGTTTGTTGAGTTAGATAAAAGATTGAGATTAAGTCGATTACCAAGTTCTAAAGCTGATTGATAGGCACTTGTTATTATTTCCAGATTTTCAAACGCTACATTAATCGGCGAACACAGGTTACAAACACCTGCACTTGGATTCCATGAGTAAGGGTGTGGCACCAATCTAAAAGATTCATAATTTAATTTATCTCCCGAAAAATTGGGAATTGGCGCCACGGAGGAGATTCTTTNTAGATCNAAATCTATCATTTCAAGATTGATCAGATCTCCATTATCTTTTTTTAAAAAACAGCCTTGGGGTGACCATCGATGATTCATAGGCTTGTGCCTAGACTCTTCATAGGCATATTTAAAACTCCACTGTTCACCAGGCTTTAAAATCAACTCTTCAGAATGGCATAACTCTGTATAACCACCTGAACTTTTGACGACACTACAATTTTCAATCGCTTTTGAAGGTGCAAGTAAGCTAAAACAAAACCTAAAATTCTCTATCGAGTTATCAGAATTATTGCTCAAGCTTGAACAAAAGTAATTGTCTGAATTGATTGATGTAGTCATCACAAAACCAGTTGTATTCATCGTTATTTATCTTTCTCAAAATAGACTCATTGCAGCGTCTAATTAGCACTTAGTCTAGTAAAAATTGGTAATATAATGGTATTATATAACAGGTACTAAATAAAAAGCAAATAAGATTTATTGATTAGTATTTAATTAATCTCATAAAGATCATTTAATGCAATATATATGATTATTATATGGGTAATAAACGCTTTTAAATATTTTATATTCTTGTTATTGACTTTCTTTAGACTATTAGAATATAATAATACCAATTAAATACCAATTTAACTAAAAATGCTGTTAATTTATTTAACAGCTTAATTCAATCATATGGTGAGTGCTGACAATTTAATTAACTTCTTAAGACCATCTGGTGATAGTTCTGAATCTCTATACAAACAATTATCTCGCTCACTAAATAGCGCCATTCAAGAGGGAATTTTAAAGCCTGGTGATGCGCTTATGCCAGAGAGGGATTTGGCTTCTAATTTAAAAATGTCTCGCATCACTGTCCGTAAGGCGATAGATCAGCTTGTAGAAATNGGAATGCTTATTAAGAGACAAGGTGCTGGAACAGTTGTATCTGAAAATGTTGACCTTGTTCTTCACAAAAACCTCTCCTCTNTAAATAGTTTTACCGCTGATATGAAGAAAAGAGGCCTTGAGTCCTACTCAAGAATTACTCTTAGAGAGGAAGGCAAAGCTACCGCGAAGGAAGCGTTGATAATGAACTTAAATGAAGATGACTTTGTGCATAGACTCAATCGAGTTCGATACCTAGTTAATGAGCCACTTCTTTATGAAATAGCTGTCATACCTGCGTCAATCATTTCAATAACCTCTGCCATTGACAATTCTTTATATGAACTTCTTGAATCCAAAAAAATGAACCCAGTCACTGCAAAACAAAATATTCACGCGATTATTGCAGATGATAATTTAGCTGATAAGCTTGAAGTCAATCCTGGAAGTGCTATTTTATTTGTTGAAAGAAAGGGTAAAGATGCCAATGGTCGAGTGGTCGAATATACCCAATCCTACTATCGTGGTGATCGCTATGATTATGTGGTCGAATTAGGATGAAACAAGCAATCACAGGCTCGAAGCTTTTCAACGGTATAGATTTTATTGAGCATAAAGCACTCCTCATTGAGGATCAACATATTGCTGGAATTGTAAATAAAGATGCTATACCCACTGACTTCCAAGTCAAAAAACTAGAGGGGGGCATCTTGTCTCCAGGCTTTATTGATCTTCAAGTTAATGGAGGTGGTGGAAAGTTATTTAATAACTCTCCAGACAAGGAAAGCCTTAATACAATAATATCTGCACATCAATATTTTGGCACTACAAGTATTATGCCAACAGTCATAAGTGACTCGTTAAATATTTTGCAAAAATGCACTGACACTATCTCTAACGAGATTATAATAATCACTCACTACTTGGCATTCACATTGAGGGGCCATTTTTCAATGTAAAGTATAGAGGGGTCCACCAAAAACAATATATTAATACCATTAATGCTTCATATTTAAATCTATTTGAGACACTCGATAAGTTTCCAGTCATGCTTACGCTTGCTCCCGAATGTATATCGATCAAGCAGCTTAAACATCTTAAGTCTTTAGGTTTTAAAATTCTGGCAGGTCACACCGACGCAAACTACGATCAGCTCGAAGAAGCGGTTAAATATGGCTTAGATGGCTTCACTCATCTCTTTAATGCAATGGGCCAAATCTCAGCACGGGAGCCAGGTGTTGTCGGATCTGCATTTGATTTTGATGAAACATCCGCAAGTATTATTGTTGATTTACACCATGTTCATCCTTCTTTAATTAATCTCTCGTTCAAACAAAAACCAAAAGGAAAACTCTTTTTTGTCTCAGATTCTATGGCAACCATTAATCATGGGGAGCCCTCATTTGAGCTTTATGATGAAGTGGTTAGTGAGTCAAATGGACGCATTATTAATTCAGAAGGTAAACTTGCAGGCTCATCCATTACTCAAATTGATGCCATTAAAAATGCGTATCAAAAATGCAGCATTCCCCTCGAAAGTGCAATCTCTATGGCAACACTTTATCCAGCAGAATATTTAGGTGTGTCTGACTATATTGGCCAGTTAAAAAAAGGGTACCGAGCAGATCTTGCTCATTTTGACTCAAACTTTCATGTACAAAATGTTTGGCTCGCAGGAAAGCAAATAAAAGAGGATCCGCAATGAGAGTAGTAATACTTCCAACTGAAAAAGAGGCGAGTGATTTTGCAGCGGACTTTATTGAAAAATTTATAACTGAAAAAAATGATTCAGTTCTTGGACTGGCCACAGGAAGTTCAGTTTTATTAACCTATGATGCAATCATTGATAAATATAATGAAGGAAATCTAAGTTTTAAAAATGTCATTTCTTTCAACTTAGATGAGTATGTCGGACTAGAGCCTAATCATAAGCAAAGCTACAGGCATTACATGAGTGAAAAACTATTCAGTCATATTGATATTAATGAAAATAATATTCATATACCTGAATGCCTAGATGGAGATTTTGAATCGACATGTGAAAATTATGAGTCCAAAATAAAAAGTCATGGTGGTATTGATCTCCAGCTTTTAGGGGTTGGGTCTAACGGTCATATTGGCTTCAATGAACCAACTTCAAGCCTTAACTCTAGAACTAGAGTAAAAACACTCACTAAAAATACAATTGCAAATAATGCGCGCTTCTTTGATGCTTCAGAGCCGCAGCCTTCCATTGCAATTACGATGGGAATAGGAACTATTATGGATGCGAAAAATATCTTACTACTTGGGCTTGGTCAGCATAAGAGTAAAGCAGTCGCTGATCTAGTTGAGGGTCCATTATCATCTTTTTGCCCAGGTAGTGTTCTTCAATATCATGAAAATGCTATCATTGTTCTTGATGAGCTTGCTGCATCAAATCTTAAGCTCTATGATTATTACGTTCATAGTGAAAAAATGAATGTAGAATATATGGCATAAACCAAGTTCTTTTTAGGTTAATGAGGAGCGTAAAGTGAGTCTAATTTTTAAACAATTATTTGAAAGGGAGAGCTGTACCTATACCTACCTTATTGCAGATAGTTTGACCAAAGAGGCTGCCATTATTGATGCTGTGGATATTATGATTGAGAGGGATACTGCCTTATTGAAAGAACTTGAACTTGACCTAAAATTCATTATTGAGACGCATATTCATGCTGATCATATAACTAGTGCTTGTCCACTTAAAAAATACTATCCCAATGCAAGAATCGTATTAGGAATGGAAAATATTGATGCAGAAGCCTGCGCAGATATTATGGTAAGTGAAGGACATCTTCTTCCAATTGGT
>JGI26262J51727_1001166_pt1 | contig 12648 bp, 15 predicted proteins | sample SaaInlV_150m_DNA_3_FD_51727 | JGI IMG/M metagenome (IMG submission 51727)
ATGCATTAATTCTACATCCTTTTTTGTTGTGATTCCTGATTCGGTAATCACTAATTTATCATCGCCAATTTCAGATAGTAAGTCAATAGTAGTTTGCAGGTTTACTTCAAAATTACGAAGATTTCTATTATTAATTCCAAGCATTGGTAGATCTAGTTTTAATGCCCGATGAAGTTCATCTATGTCATGAACTTCAACTAAAGTGTCCATTCCGAGAGATGAAGCTAAGTCACTTAGGTTAATTAATGCACTATCTTCGAGGCAAGACGCTATTAATAAAATACAGTCCGCTCCGATGGCTCTTGATTCATATACCTGATACGGGTCAATAATAAAATCCTTTCGAATGACGGGTATTGAAACTGCAGCACGAGCTCTTATCAAGTACAAGGGGTCTCCTTGAAAAAAATCACGGTCTGTTAATATTGAAAGGCAGCTCGCACCCCCTGATTCATAACTTTTGGCAATTTCAATGGGCTCAAAATCTTCTCTTAAGACGCCTTTGCTTGGAGAAGCTTTTTTGATTTCAGCAATAATTCCACTTTGTCTTTGGGTGACTTTGTTATTTAGTGCGTTATAAAAACCACGGGTTTCGTCAGCATTATTGGCTAACTCAATCATTCTATCTAAAGGGACTCGGTTAACAGCTTCTGTTATTTCTTCATGCTTTCGAGAAACTATTTTTTTTAAGATGTCTGGTGTTTTTTGTGCCATGGCTGAAAGGAATTTATAACTATGCTTATTTTAAACGAATATAATTTACGTATATATTTAAGTAATGAGTGAAGTACATGAATTTACTAGATTTTCATGCTGGAATTGAACATCCGTTTTTTTTGATTGCTGGACCTTGCGTTATCGAGTCAGAGGTACTTGCAATTGAGACTGCGAGCTATCTTAAAAAGGTGTGTAGNGAGCTCAACATTAACTTTATATACAAATCTTCCTTTGATAAAGCTAATCGCACTAGTGCCGATAGTTTTCGAGGTTTAGGGGTTGAAGAAGGACTTAGGATACTTGAAAAGGTTAAATCAGAGGTAGGCGTTCCAGTTTTGACTGATGTCCATGAAGACTCTCCTTTGGACGAAGTGAGTGCTGTAGTCGATGTACTTCAGACGCCAGCCTTTCTGGTTAGGCAAACAAATTTTATTCAAAATGTCTGTAATCAAGGGTTACCAGTAAACATTAAAAAAGGACAATTTCAAGCGCCCTGGGATATGAGTAATGTTGTGGATAAAGCTAAAGCCACCGGAAACCAACAAATAATGGTCTGTGATCGTGGCACCTCTTTTGGCTACAATACTTTAGTCTCAGATATGAGAGGTCTTTCTAGTATGCGATCGACTGATTGTCCGATCGTGTTTGATGCAACCCACTCAGTCCAGCAGCCAGGAGGACAGGGTAAGTCTTCCGGCGGCCAAAGAGAAATGGTTCCAGTTTTGGCAAGGGCTGCTGTGGCTGTAGGAATTTCCGGAATATTTATGGAGACACATCCAAATCCAGACTCAGCTTTGAGCGATGGTCAAAATTCCATGCCAATGAACTTAATGTTTACGCTTCTTGAAACGCTTAAGGAGATAGATTCAGTGACCAAAAAAAATAACTTACTAGAGGATTCTATCAATGACTAGAATTGCCATAAACGGATCAAAAGGAAAAATGGGTCAAACCCTTATTGAAGCAGTTAATTTAAACTCAAAAACAGAGTTTGGAGCTGGCCTTGATAAAGGAGATAGTTTGGATGATGCANTAGATGATTTCGATGTTCTGATTGATTTTTCAAGGCCAGAGGCATCTTTAAATGCTATTTCTACTTGTAAAAGCTCAGGTAAGGCAATGGTTATCGGAACAACTGGCTTCAGTGATAATGAGCTAGAGCTAATTCATCAAGCGTCCAAAGAAATACCAATTGTTTTTGCGCCTAACATGAGTGTTGGAGTTAACTTAACACTAAAAATACTTGAAACATCTGCAAAAGTTATTGGGCCTGACTCGAGTATAGAGATTATTGAAGCTCACCATCGATTCAAGGTTGACTCTCCCTCAGGGACAGCAATTAAGATGGGTGAGGTGGTCGCAAATGCACTAGGTAGAAATTTATCAGACTGCGCAATCTATGGTCGNGAGGGTATTGAAGAGCCTAGAGATTTAAATACGATTGGCTTTTCTTCTATTAGGGGTGGTGATGTAGTCGGTGAGCATACTGTTGCATTTTTTATGGATGGTGAAAGAGTTGAAATAACCCACAAAGCCTCTTCTAGAATGATTTATGCAAATGGCGCTGTTAGAGCCGCTATTTGGCTTAATGATAAACCGAGAGGTCTTTATTCAATGCAAGATGTTTTAGATCTCTAGGAGTAATCTATGTTGTATGCCATTATTTCTCAAGATGTCGAGAATAGTTTAAATAAGCGAATGGGTGCAAGACCTGACCATGTCGCAAGACTTAATCAATTAAAAGATGAAGGTCGACTCATTTTGGCGGGCCCTCATCCAGCAATTGATGTTTCAGAACCAGGCGAAGCTGGTTTTTCTGGATCTTTAATTGTTGCTGACTTTGATGATCTTCANCAGGCGCGAGAATGGGCAGATTCTGACCCTTATGTATCAGCNGGAGTTTACTCAAGTGTTGTGGTTAAGCCTTTTANTAAGGTTTTGCCTTAAAGGGCCACAATTTCTGTGAATTTCAAGGATAATTTGGCACTTTTTAGAATTCATTAAGGCCACAGGGAGTCAATGGGCGATAAATGCCTAGCTAATAATGATTACAGTTAAAAACTTATCGAAACATTTTGGTGGAATCAAGGCTGTTGATGGAGTCAACCTGCATATTGACAGAGGCTCAATCACAGGATTGGTTGGCCCAAACGGTGCTGGTAAAACTACAATGTTTAACTTAATAGCTGGTCTCTATCAGCCAACCGAAGGTGAAATTATTCTTGACGGTGAAGATATCACAGACCTTACATCTCACCAGCTTTTTCATAAAGGACTACTTAGAACATTTCAGATTGCTCATGAGTTCCCAACGCTGAGTGTTCTTGAGAACTTGATGATGGTCCCAGCCAATCAGCTGGGAGAAGATCTTATGAATACATGGTTAAAGCGAAAGCAAATACAAGAGGAAGAAAAAACGCTTCAAACCAAAGCAGAAGAAGTCATTGATTTTCTAAGTATTAGCCACCTCAAAAATGAACAAGCTGGAAATCTATCTGGTGGTCAGAAAAAGTTATTAGAATTAGCTCGAACGATGATGGTTGATGCCAAAGTGGTTCTTCTAGATGAAGTTGGAGCAGGTGTAAATCGAACTCTTCTGAAGCAGATTGGAGATGCAATACTCAAGCTTAATGAGGAAAGAGGCTATACNTTCTGCATGATCGAGCATGATATGGACTTTATTTCAAGACTCTGTAATCCAGTCGTTGTTCTTGCAGAAGGTCAAATTTTGAAAAGTGGTACCCCTGATGAAATTAAAAGTAGTGACGCTGTGATTGAGGCCTATCTGGGAAAAGGAATTAAAACTGAGGCAACTAATTAATGGCATATCTTGAAGGAAAAAATTTAGTGGCTTCTTACGGCGTTGTTCCAATTCTTCATGAGTGTTCAGTTGCTGTTGAAAAGGGTGAATTGGCAGTTATTGTTGGCCCAAATGGCGCTGGAAAATCGACGGTAATGAGGGTCCTTTTAGGGATGCTAGAAGCAACTGCTGGTTCAGTCACATTAGATGGAAAAGATATTTCAATGCTTTCAACTCAGGATAGGATAAGTCAAGGATTGGCATTTGTACCTCAAACAAAAAATGTTTTTCCATCAATGACAGTTGAAGAGAATCTTCAAATGGGCGGATTTATCAGAAAAGACGATATCAGTTCAACCATTGAAGAGGTTTATGAGTTATTCCCTATTCTTTATGAGAAACGTAAACAACTTGCTGAGCAATTATCAGGGGGTCAAAGGCAGCAGGTTGCTTTCGGCAGAGCTATGATGACAAAGCCTTCAGTAATGCTTTTAGATGAGCCTACAGCAGGAGTATCGCCGATTGTAATGGATGAGATTTTTTCTAATATACTAGATGTAAGAAATGCTGGAATGGCAGTTCTTATGGTTGAGCAAAATGCTCAGCAGGCTTTGAATATTGCGGATAAGGGTTTTGTTTTAGTTTCTGGACGCAATGAGCATACAGGAACAGGAAAAGAACTCATAAATGATCCTGAAGTTCGTAAGAAGTTTCTAGGAGGTTAGATGTCAGACTCAATCGATATAATTAACGCCTTTGCTTTACTTACTAACTTTGTAATCCTGCCTGCGTTATCTTATGGCTCTCAATTGGCTTTAGGTGCATTGGCGGTCACTCTAGTTTACTCAATTTTAAGGTTTTCCAATTTTGCCCAGGGCGACAGTATGGCTTTTGGAACGATGCTTGTTATATTAATTAGTGGCTTCATGATTAGTAAAGGTTGGACAATTAGTGGAGTCCCAACTGCTCTATTAGCAATTCCAATGGCTTTAATAGGTATGGCAATTTATTTACTGTTAATTGACAGATTAATCTATAAGCATTATCGTAGAATAAACGCTAAGCAGAATATTGTTGGTATTACTGCTTCGATAGGTGTTATGTTTGTTACTGGAGGTATTGTTCGGTTTATATTAGGGGCTTCTGCCCAAAGGTTTGGAGATGGTGAGAGATTCATTTTTTCTGTTAGAGAATTTAAGGCTTTTACTGGACTAGAGCAAGGTATTGCGCTCAAAACATCTCAATTTTTAACCGTAACTATTGCTATATTACTAGTAGCTTTTCTATTTTATTTTTTACAAAAAACGAAAACTGGAAAAGCCATGCGTGCTTATTCAGATAACAAAGAGTTGGCTCTTCTATCAGGAATTGACCCTGATAAAGTAGTTCAAATAACTTGGTTACTTGTAGCGCTATTTACAACCATTGCTGGAACGCTTTACGGTTTAGATAAAGGTTTTGCGCCTCAGCAGTACCACTTATTACTTCTGCCAATTTTTGCCTCGGTCATTGTTGGTGGTATTGGTTCCCCTATAGGCGCAATTGCGGGTGCCTTTTTGGTTGCATTTTCTGAGATACTTCTTACTTATGCATACAAGAAATTTTTAATATATTTGCTTCCACTTTCTATGCATCCTAGCTCTTTAGTGCAGCTTATTGGTACAGAGTATAAATACGCAATATCCTTTGTCATTTTGGTTATTGTTCTCCTAATAAAGCCGACAGGATTGTTTAAGGGTAAGGAGATTGTTTGATGAATAATTTAAATACAATTTTGCAGGCTAATAAAGCCATTGCCTACTTTGCAATAATGGCATTTATACTTTTATTTGTAGGGCTTAACCAGTCTTGGGCGCTAGCACTTGGAATTATCAATATGTCTTTAATTTCAGCTATTATGGCCCTAGGTGTTAATATTCAATGGGGCTATGCAGGATTATTTAATGTTGGAATTATGGGTTTTGCAGCTCTGGGTGGTGTCAGTGTAGTTCTCATAGCTCAGCAGCCTGTGACTGAAGCGATAGATGTGGGCGGCATGAAGATGCTTATTGCACTAATATTTGGTGCAGTCACTATTGCAGCAGGAATATTACTCAATAGGAGAGGGGTTAATCAATGGTTAACTACGCTTATAGTTGTTATTGGCTATTTAATAACCAGACATTACTTCTCTGAAGCTTCAGATTTAATTGAAAAGGTTGATCCTGCAATTACAGGTTATTTAGGTGGTTTTGGACTACCTGTGGCTTTCTCATGGGTTGTAGGTGGATTTGCTGCCGCAATAGCAGCATGGTTGATTGGAAAGATAACTTTAGGCTTAAGAACGGATTATCTTGCAATTGCCACTTTGGGTATTTCTGAAATTATTTTGTATGTCATCAAGAATGAAGACTGGTTTGTTCGAGGTCTAAAAAATGTATATGGACTTCCCAGGCCTGTTCCTTACGAAGTTGATATGCAAAAATCTGAATGGCTGCAAAATATTGTTGCCTGGATTCACAAATCAGAGCTTCAATTGCTTTCTCAATCAGAACAAATTGTAAGATTAGGTGATTACGTAAGGGAGTCAGCTGTTGTTTTTGTAAAACTTTGTTACTCAGGATTATTTATTTCAATTTTGGTGGCTTTTATTGTTCTTTCAAATCTTGCGTTAAATTCTCCATGGGGAAGAAAAGTTAGGGCGATTAGAGATAATGAAGTAGCTGCATCTGCAATGGGAAAAGATATCAAGCGCCAACATCTTCAAATTTTTGTGCTAGGTTCTGCNATCGTTGGAGTAGCCGGNGCTTTATTGGTTACCTATGATGGAATNTTTATTCCTACNGCATACCAACCCCTAAGATTTACTTTCTTAATCTGGGTGATGGTTATTCTTGGAGGTTCGGGTAATAATATGGGATCTGTTTTGGGAGCATTTATCATTTGGTTTATATGGATTCAATCTGGACCAATGGGGCTTTGGTTTGTTGATATACTTAGCAATAACATGCAAGAAGGGAGTACATCATTAGAATTTATCGAAGATCGAGTCCACTACCTTCGACTTGTCTTTATGGGGGCTATATTGCTTCTTATTATGAGATTTTCGCCTGGCGGCCTTCTTCCTGAAAAAAATAAAGAGCTTTAATAATATCTAGAATGAACTATTACAGTAAGGTTTAGTGGATTTTTTTTCTAATATTATTAACACAAAGCACAGGAAACTGTTTATCATTACCCTTGAATCCCTTTGGAAATACGACTTATTGGTTTATTAAGCGTAGGGAATCTTTTTTTAAAATTAGGAGATAAAATGAAAAGTTATTTAAAGACAACAGCTGGCGTAATATTGTCAGCAACTATGGCAACAGCTTCTTATGGAGCTACTGTCAACGTTGGAGAGCTTCAAGGATTTACTGGACCTCTTGAATCAATGATTGGTCCGATGTCAGGTGGTGCAAATCTTGCTGTAACTGAAGCAAACGCATCTGGTGCTTACCTTCAAGGGACGATTAATGTAGTTCAAGGTGACTCAGTATGTATCGATCCAGCGGTTGCAATTGCACAGGCTGAAAAAATGGTCAATGATGATAACGTTATGGCTATTATGGGTCCTAACTGTTCAGGTAACACTGGTGCGGTTATTACTAATGTACTAGTTCCTAACGGTATCGTTTCAATTTCACCATCAGCCACATCACCAGCTCTAACTACTTTAGAAGATGGTGGTTGGTTCTTTAGAACTGCGCCTTCAGATGCGAGGCAAGGTCCAGTAATTGCAAGCATTGCAATTGCTAGAGGTCAAACTGATATGGCAGTAACTCACTCAAATAGTGACTATGGTAAGGGCTTAGCTGATGCATTCGTAACTGCTTATGAAGCTATGGGCGGAACAGTAACTGTTATGGCAGGACATGATGACGATAAGGCTGACTATTCAGCTGATGTTGCTGCATTATCAGCAGGTGGCTCAGCTACTTTAGCTGTATTAGGTTATGCAGATACTGGTGGTAGAGGAATTATTGCTGCATCAGAAGATACAGGTGCGTTTAGTGACTACATCTTTGGTGATGGTATGATTAGTTCAGTAACTTCAGGTGCAGTTGCAGATGGTTCGTGGGGTACTTTACCTTCTCCAGATGCTACGCTCGGTGCAAACTGGGTTGCTGTTGCTGAAGCTGGCGGTGTTGATGGAACCGGAGTCTTTTCAGCTGAATCTTACGATGCGATGGCTTTGATTATTCTAGCTTCACAGGCTGCAGGCTCTACTGATAGAGCTGCTATTCAGGCAGAAGTTTTGAATGTTGCTAATGCTCCTGGAAATGAGTGTCAAGCTGGCAAACTAGCTGAGTGCTTAAAGTGGATCTCAGGCGGTCTTCCTGTTGACTATGTTGGTGCTACTGGTGTTGAGTTAGATGCAGGTGGTACAGCTAATGGCTCATACTCAGAGAGTGAAGTTATTGGTGGAGCATTTACTAGCGTAAAAATCCATAAATAATAAGATCCAAATATCTACAAAAAGCCCATCGTTTAGATGGGCTTTTTTTTACCCAAATTGATATCCTAAGTTATCAAATTCAGGAATATAGGACTTTTTAATTCATTGACATTATAATAAAGTTAGTTACAAGAAAATAAAGGTGAGCAAAATGAATAAAAATGAAATCTTGGAAAGTATAAAAAAAGCTTTCAAGCTAACTACTGAAAAGCTCGATAACCATTACATGTTCTATCTGGATGAAATGGTTACTCCTAAGCTTATTACACTATTCTATTGGATACTTTTATTTGCTTTCATTACCAAAGGCCTAGGGGANATTTTTCTNGANGGTGATTTTTGGAGAGGTNTAGTTTGGGTTATTGGTGGCTCGTTAGCATCAAGAGTGGCTTGTGAAATGGTTGTTATTCTTTTTCGTATTAATGAAAATTTGAATGAAATAAACGATAAAACGAGTGAGAGCGATACCTTAGGTCACACAAGTTTTGAAAAAGACTACTATAAACATTAAAAACACATAAAGACTATTTAGTCTACAATAAGCCTTTTTTCTTTTGCTTAAGCGCCATGAATAAAGGTATTCTGCTTGTCCTTTCAGGCTACCTAATGTGGGGTTTCTTTCCCCTTTATTGGGCATTACTCAATCACGTCAACCCATCTGAAGTTCTTCTTCATAGAATGTTATGGGCGGTTCCAGTTTTATTTTTTCTGGTGTACTCTAAATCCACTTGGAAATGCAATTTTAAGGAGTCTTTATCCTCTAAAAAAGAATTAGTTTTTTTGCTCATAACTGCGATCCTTATCACTATAAACTGGGGTGGCTATATTTTTGCAGTTAACTTAGGTCGAGTGGTAGAGGCTTCTATGGGTTATTTTCTATCACCCGTCTTCAATATGATAGGCGGCTATATTTTCTTCCATGAAAGGATTTCAAGATTAAAACAATTGGCTGTTTTCTTTGCAACAATTGGCGCTTTATATTATGTATTAAGTGGAGACTCATTTCCATGGCTTGGTTTCGTAGTGGGATTTACCTTTTCAGCTTATGGTATTGCAAGAAAAGCGATGTCTTCATCAGCAGTGCCCGGGCTTTATATTGAAACATTGATACTTCTGCCATTTCTATTAATATTCTCATTGTGGTTTTATACAAATTACGATATTGCTTTTTTTAATATAGATATTTCTACAGATATTCTTTTATTTTTAGCAGGCGCTGTAACAGTTGTTCCACTGGCTTTATTTACTGCGGGAACAAAGTTATTACCTTTGACGACGGTAGGGATTTTGTTTTTGATAACACCAACAATTCAATTTCTTATAGGCTATTATTTACAAAACGAGCCTGTCAATACAAACCAGTTAATAGGTTTTGTTGGAGTTTGGGCAGGACTTATAATATATAGTTATGCCTTAGTTAAGAATAAATGATCCATTATTAATCATTTTAATGAGTAATGAAAAATACAAAGGGCATGATCTCAACAATTTATCAAACATTGCATGCTGCTGATTTGCAGGAGTTAGAAGGTATTTATAAAAAATGGGCGTCAGATTACGACCATGATGTTGTTGAGTTGGCAGGTTATGTTGGTCATTTAATTACGTCTAGTCTTTTACTCTCAAAAATCAAAAATAAAAAAGCGAAGATTCTTGATGCTGGCTGCGGTACAGGTCTTGTTGGAGAAATATTATTTGAGAACAACTATAAAAATGTAGAAGGGGTTGATTTTTCTGAGGAAATGTTAAGTGTTGCCAACCAAAAAAATATATACCAATCATTAAGATTAGTAGACTTAACAAAAAAACTAGATTATGAGGATAATTCTTTTGATGCTATAGTTTGTGCTGGAACCTTTACCTGTGGTCATGTCGGTCCAGAAGCACTTAAAGAGATGTTAAGAGTAACTAAAAAGGCTGGTTACATATGTTTTACAGTTAGAAAACAAGAATGGGAAGCGTCGCCTTATAAAGAAATAATTGATAAACTTGAAAATTCTAACTTGTGGCATCAAGTCGTTCATGAGACTTCAGAATATAATGTCAAAGAAGGTATAACATGTCAACTCTGCCTCTATCAAGTGATTTAATTAATAAGAATGTTTTCAAATTTCGATAATCAAAATAAAGCATACCTTTTTGCAGGAATTGCAATTTTTTTCTGGTCAACAGTTGCCAGCGCATTTAAGCTTTCTTTAGAGCACTTAGAGCCTATTCAATTAGTCTTATATTCAACATTATTCTCAATATGTGTATTATTTATTATTGTTCTTTACCAGGGCAAACTTAATTTAATCGGAAGTTTTTCACGAAGTGATTTAATCAAATGCGTTCTTCTTGGATTTTTGAATCCTTGCCTCTATTACATCATTTTATTTAAGGGGTATGATGCCTTACCCGCGCAGGAGGCCATGGTAATTAATTTTAGCTGGCCAGTCATGATGGTTATTCTTTCAATACCTATACTCAAGCAGACTATCGATATTAAATCTTTTTTATCAATCATACTTTGTTATATTGGTGTCATTACTATTGCAACCGGTGGGGCGTTTTTTTCACTCAGTTTTAATAGCCCCGAAGGAGTTTTCTATATGCTATTAAGCACTGTGATATGGTCACTATTTTGGCTTTTTAATACTAAAAATAAGAATGATCCTTTAGTAAGTATTTTTCTAATATTTTTATTTAGCTCGCCGTTGATTTTGCTGGTTGTATATTTTACAAATTCTTTTGCCACTCCGTCAATTGAGGGGCTCATAGGGTCGATATATATAGGTTGCTTTGAAATGGGCATTAGTGTTGTCTTATGGCAGTCAGCTTTAAAAATTTCGACGACTGTTTCTAGAGTTGCTAGTCTAGTCTTTATTACTCCATTCATGTCTCTTGTCGTTCTTTACATAGCTCTTGGTGAGAAAATATTAGCATCTACTTTCTTTGGTCTGATTCTTATTTGTGCTGGACTGATATTGCAGAAATACTTTACAAATAAAGTGATGGAGCACTCTTGAAGCTCAGGTCAAAACAATAATCTAGTATATAATTTATACCTTTTTTAGCTCTGGATTAATCATGTCTTACCTAACCAAACTCAAAGGTTCGCCTGCACCAATCCCTCCAAGACCTCCACTTAAAGAATTAGGGTTTATATCTTTAGGTGCTTTTTTTGCTGCGTGCGTCATTGGTTATTTGGCATATGTCACTAATCAGCCAATCATTATGGGTTCGTTTGGAGCATCAATTTTTGTTTTATTTGTACTCCCTGCGTCTCCCTTTGCACAGCCCAGAAATGTTATCTTAGGTCACTTTGTGACAACTCTTATTGGACTTATTTTCTATCATTTAGTCAGTTCAGACTGGTGGAGTATGGCCTTAGCATTAGCTTTTGCTATTGCTGTCATGCAGTACTTGAGAATACCTCATCCTCCAGCAGGGTCTAATCCATTTATTGTTTTTTTACTCGGTGCGCAATGGGATTATTTATGGATGCCAACACTCATTGGATCATTACTAATAGTGATCGTAGCTTTGTTTTATAATAATTTATCAAATGAACGCAGTTACCCTAAATATTGGTAGCCTTTTAAACTATGCAGCAGGCTTCTATAAAGTCTAGCCTCGGAGCTCTTTCATAAAGCTTTGAGCTGTCACCATAACCAATCCCACAGATAAACAATGATTTATATTTACCGTCAGGAAAGAATTCTTTGTTGAGCATTTCTTTGTTGAATCCAAGCATTGGACAACAATCTAACCCAACTGATCGAGATGCCATAATAAAGTAGGCGCCCTGAAGAGTTGAATTAAACTCAGCAGTATTTTTTACTTTGTTTTCTTTTCCTACGAAGTTCGCTTTAGCATCACTATGTGGAGAGAGAATTGACAAAGACTCATAAAATTCAGTGTCATAGCTAATAATTACTATGCAAGGTGCGTCCATAGTCTGGCCAATATTTCCTTTATGTAAAGCGGGTTTCAATCGATTTTTTGAATCATTAGTTTTTATAAATGTAAATCTTGCTGGACAGCAGTTACCTGAGGTTGGAGCAAATTTTAATAAATTATAAATTTGATCTATTTGATGATTTGTAATATCTTTATTGAGCCAGGCTTTGTGACTTCGTGCTTTAGTAAAAAGGGTATCGAGATTCTTATTAGAAAGCATAGTTTTCCTTATAAAGTAATTAAACATAATTATAAGTTCTGCTAGAATTTGTTTATATTAGTTTTTGAAAGATATAAAATTGAATTATGGAAAATTGTATTTTTTGTTCGATAATTAAGGGCGACATACCTGCTGAAATTCTCTATTCAGATGACAGAGTATTGGCCTTTAAAGATGTCAATGCTCAGGCACCTGAGCACTTTCTAGTGATACCAAAAGAGCATATTTCTACGGCTAATGATGCGACTGATGAAGCATTAATGGGAAGACTAAGTATCACTGCTTCAAATATTGCTAAAGAGTATAAATTCTCCGAAAATGGCTACAGATTAGTTATGAATTGTAATAGCGATGGCGGCCAGACTGTCTCTCATATACATTTGCATTGTTTAGGAGGCCGCCAATTAACTTGGCCACCTGGCTAATTTCTTCATAGAAGTNATGAATTAATGATTACTGGATGAGGAGTTCAATTAAAATATAATCCATTCA
>JGI26262J51727_1001170_pt1 | contig 12637 bp, 8 predicted proteins | sample SaaInlV_150m_DNA_3_FD_51727 | JGI IMG/M metagenome (IMG submission 51727)
TTTTTAGGGTTCTTTTTTTTTGTCGTTTTTGGAGTAACTGGTTTTTCAAAAGTATCGTCCTGTTCTATATTTAATTCAAGCGATTCGGTGAGCACCTGCATTTTGAGCACCAAAACCATAAAACTTTGAGGGCATATATCATCGTTCTTTTGAATTTCATCAACTATTTTTCGGACTTTCCCTGAAGTCATAACAGCTTCCGTGATAGCTTTTGATAATTTTTCAAAATTTGGTTCAGAATCATGGGAGTGGTTCATAAAAATTCCCTTTCAAGGTTTTATGCGTTTAAAAGCTAAAAGGTGTTTAGAGCCGGAAGCAACCTTCCAAACAAAGGTTAAACTGCTTAATGTTTGAAGTCAAGCAACATTAGAAAATTCAAATAGCCAGTTTGTAGAAGGACTGCCAGTTAAAATTGATAAACTTATAATTCAATATTTTGGGATAGAGGGATCGATTTTTTCAGACCATGCTTCAATTCCTCCTGCCATACTTTTAACATCATTAAACCCCATTTGTTTAAGAGCTTTGGCTGCCTTCAAACTTCTTACCCCAGCTTTGCAGTGCAGTATGATTTGGTCGCTTTTGGAAATGGCAGTAAGGTTTTCCGGTTCCATGTCCTCAATTTTTCCTAACGGAATAAGAGTCGAACCATCAATCCGACAGATATCGTATTCTGAGGGTTCTCGCACGTCAATCAAAGTAATGTTGTCAGGCCCGTCTAATTTCTGTTTAACCTCTTCGGCTGAAATCTCCCATTTTGCATTGTCAGCCTCTTCTGCCGTTGCCGAAGGGATACCACAAAACTGTTCATAATCGATCAGTTTGGTAATCGTGGGATTTTCTCCGCAGATGGGACAATCTTTGTCCTTCCGTAATTTCATTTCCCTAAACTTCATTCCGAGCGCATCAAAAAGCACCAAGCGTCCAACCAAAGTTTCACCTTTATCTAAAATAAGTTTAACAACTTCGGTAGCTTGAATGAGGCCGATAACCCCGGGCAGAATCCCAAGCACACCGCCTTCAGCGCAACTTGGAACTAACCCTGGTGGTGGTGGTTCAGGATACAAGCATCGATAGCATGGGCCTTCTTTTGAATAAAACACGGATGCCTGTCCTTCAAAGCGAAGGATGCAACCATAGATATAAGGTTTTCCTAATAGGACTGCCGCATCATTGGCTAGATATCGAGTTGGAAAATTATCTGTTCCATCAACAATGATATCGTAGTCCTTAAAAATTTCCATCGCGTTTTCAGACGAGAGCCGGATGTTGTAGGTGACAACTTCCACGTCGGAGTTGATATCAGATAGTCGATTTTTTGCCGAATCGACTTTTAATTTGCCAACGGTTGATTCGCCATGCATAATCTGGCGTTGCAGGTTGCTTTGGTCTACAACATCAAAGTCAACGAGTCCCAATTTCCCGATCCCAGCAGCAGCTAGGTAAAGACCTAGTGGGGACCCAAGTCCACCTGTTCCTATACAAAGTACCTTTGCATTACATAATTTTTCTTGCCCCTCGACACCAACTTCCGGAAGGAGCAGGTGGCGGCTATAGCGGGCAATCTGATCTTGTGACAAGCCCATAATATGTTTATCCAATAAAAGGTTTCTTGCTATCTTATAATCAATATATTGAGGTTAATCACTAATTTTAGCAGAAAGGGCCCTGGCGTCCAAAGCTTTAAGTAAGCTAGGAGGTATTCAGTGATTGAATTTTCTGCCCGTTCCAAATCCTTAGGAAGTAATTATTCTTGGAGAACGTATAATTTTTTGGTAGGAAAAAGGCCGCATTCTCGTTGTAGTGCTCATTCACTCTGAGCAGAATTTCGAACCTTATCATTTAACATCATTAAAAGCCGCTTCGAACCCAGAGATAGATCCTTCAAGCACTTGGTCAGGAACGCAATAAGAGATTCTAAAATATCCGGGGGNCCCGAATCCTCGACCTGGGACAACCAGNACTTTTTTTTCTGCTAATTTCTGAGTAAAGACTACTTCATCTTGGAGAGGAGACTTAGGNAAACAATAAAATGCTCCTTGCGGTTTAACCACAGAATATCCAATACGGGTAAGTTCCGCGTATAGGAAATCGCGTTTCTTCCAATAAAACTCAGCATCAACCGAAACATTTTGTACGTTTTTCACAACTCGTTGAATCAATGCTGGGGCATTAACAAAGCCTAGAACTCTATTGCAGAAAATAAGACCAGACATTAAATTTTCAGAATCGGCACACTTTGGGTGCACTGCAACATAACCGATTCGTTCCCCGGGAATAGCGAGGTCCTTAGAATGTGAGGTAATATAAATACTATTTTCATACAATTCGAAAATATTAGGTGTCTCAACTCCATCAAAAACTATTTTTTTATATGGGTCATCTGAGATGAGGTATATCGGGTTGTTGTTACTCGTTGAGTACTCTTTAAGAATAGAGGCCAATTCCTCGAGCATTTCTCGGGGATACACTACGCCCGTAGGATTATTAGGAGAATTAATGATTACAGCTTTAGTTTTTGGTGAAAGAGCGCCGCGAAGAGCGCTAAAATCAAGGCTAAAATCTTCATTTGTTGATACGGCTACAGTTTTTCCTCCATGGTTTTCAGAATAAAATAGATACTCTACAAAAAATGGTGAAAATACGATCACCTCTTCATCTGCATCCAAAAGTGTTTTAAGTGTGATATTTAATCCTCCGGCGGCACCACATACCATGACAATGTGGTCAGCTGATAGTCCGGCGCAGTTTGTTTCAATAGTTAATGACCGTGCGATCTTCTCACGCACATCATGTAGACCTGCATTAGGCATGTACCGGTGAAGCCCTGGATTAGTATCGTTGGCAGCTAATTTAATCGCCTGGAGAACTTTCTGTGGCGGCTCAACCACAGGGTTTCCCAAAGATAAGTCAAACACATTGTCTGCGCCGTACTCCTTTTTCATACGTAGACCTTCTTCGAACATCTTTCTAATCCAAGAAGAACTCTTTAGTTTTTCGCTGATTTTTTGAGAAATCGGCATTCCAACCTCAAAATTAAAAATATTAAAAAAATATCAATAACATAAAGCTACTATCNAGTGCAACTGACTTGAGAGGAGACCCTATTTTTATTATGCTTACATCTTTATGTTTAATTGTATTACCTAAAAGGATTGAACCATGACATCAAATTCTCCCATCATACGCTTTAAAGATGTTTGTAAATATTATTATGCGGGTAACGAGAAGGTTGTAGCTTTGTCGGGGGTAAGTCTGGAGTTTCAGCGAGGAGATTTTGTTTCGATAATGGGTCCTAGTGGTGGGGGAAAAACAACTTTTTTAAATTGCCTNGGTGGACTGGATTTTCCAGACCAGGGAGAAATACATCTTAATAATCGTTTGTTAAATAGATTAGATGACAAAGAACTTACTGAGTTAAGGCGAAAGGAAATTGGNTTTATTTTTCAGTTTTTTAATCTCATGCCTACTCTAACGGTTCAAGAAAATGTAGAGTTGCCGCTTTTNCTTAGCCATTCAGCTAAAACCGAAAGTAAACAAGTTCAAATTCTTTTGGATTATGTTGGTCTTTCCCATAGAGCTAAATCGTTTCCCGCAGAATTATCTGGCGGCGAGATGCAAAGAGTTGCGATTGCCCGCGCGTTAGTTCATCGGCCATCAATTCTTCTGGCCGATGAACCAACAGGCAACTTAGATTCTGAAAATGGAATTAGGATTCTCGAACTTATGAATAAAGCCTCTACGGATTTCAANACCACCGTGGTTATGGCAACNCATAATTCACAAATTGCTGATAATGGAAACCGTCACTTTGAAATTCGTGACGGAAAAGCTACGCCCAGAGCCAATTAAAATTATATGAATATAGCTTTAANGTTTTAAAACGATGCATGTAAATTTTTCTATGTTTTTATTGAAAATAAATNATCGGGTTTGATTATGGGNTTTCTTTTTTACTTTAAAGATCTTTTTTGGGCACTTATTTTACGNCCTGTTTTACGTGATCCCTTCCGAATGATAATTACAATTTTNGGCGTTGCTATTGGTGTTGCAGTTTTCCTAAGCATTCAACTGGCCAATAGGCAGACACTCCGCTCATTTGAGGAGAGCGTAGATCTAGTACTTGGTAGGGCAGATGCTATTGTCCATGCAGAAGGAATGGCTTTTGATGAAAAATATTTTCAGGAGCTTTCACATGTTCGTAAACTAGTTAAATTTTATCCTGTAATAGAAGGATATGGTGTTGAATTAAAAACTGGCCAGGTGGTAGAGATTCTTGGGACAGATCTCCTGCAAGATAGCGGCATTAGAGATTTTTCAATNAAAACACTGGAGAAGGANCTTAAGGGNTTATTGCCACTTATTATGGACCCCAAAGGTATTGTGTTGCCTGAGAAGTTTATCCCTGGAACGAACTTTAAGCCCGGAGATAAAATTAATTTTCTTATTAATGGTATTGAAAAAACATTCAACGTAAATGCCATTTTAGAGAATAAAGGCTTAGCTCGAGCTCTTAACGGAAATTTCGCGCTCATGGATATTGCTGCTGCGCAATGGGCTTTTGGGAGAATAGGTAAGCTTGACCGTATTGACATCGAATTTAAAAGAAAAGAAAACTTCGCGTCGATNCGTGAAAAACTTTCANAAGTGTTACCTGNTTTTCTTCGCGTGGATAGACCGGAAAGAAAGAACAGGCAAGTAGAAAAAATGTTGCGGGCATTTCAATATAACCTTACTGCTTTNAGTTTTGTGGCCCTCATCGTTGCTCTATACCTAATTTATAATATGGTTGCATTATCAGTGGTGCGCAGGCGGGCNGAGATAGGGACACTCCGGGCAATAGGAGCAACACCGTTACTTGTCGCCAGTATTTTTTTTGTTGAAGCTGGAATTATTGGTGCCGCAGGTTCTGTGATTGGTATCTGGTTAGGAAAATATTTAGCACAGTTTTCGCTTGATGCAGTATCCGTAACNGTCAACAATCTTTACACTCCGAGNTATGTGACTGAAGTGGATTTTAACTGGCTTCAGTCATGGCCTTATTTGCTCCTTGGAGTAGGTCTTTCTTTGGTTTCTGCTCTTATCCCAGCTATTGATGCGTCCAGGACGTCACCTACAACCGTAATGCGGCGTGGCAGCTATGACCTGAAAATATTTCGGGGGGACAGAAGGCTAACCTTATTGGCTATTACTAGCTTTGCTATGGCCGGGATATTCAGTTTGCTGCCTCCCATAGGAGGGTTTCCCTATTTTGGATTTCTAGCAGTATTCTTTGTGATTATGGGAGTATCATTTCTTTCGCCATCCGCTTTACTTGCAGGAAGAGATCTTTTAAGAGGTATTTGTAAAAAATATTTTGGTGGGGAGGGTTTTTTAGCGTGTATGAATTTGTCGCAAAATATTGGTCGCAATTCACTTGCCATTTCCTCGCTCGCAATAGCNTTCATGATGATTATAAGTATGTCGATTATGGTACATAGCTTCAGACAAACGGTCATTGTCTGGATCGGTCAAACACTAAAAGCTGACCTTTTTGTCCGAGTTGCAGGAGGAAGGGACATCGACTACCAGTACACTTTGCCAGGCGATCGAGTAGAAGATATAAGAAAAATTNCTGGTGTTGCTGCTGTGGATTTATTTCGAGCTCAAGATATCAGTTATAACGATAAACCGGCAGTATTAGGTTCGGGTGATTTTGAAGCACTATCCCGCTACGGTAATTTGGTTATAAAGTCTGGTCCAACCGCACAGGAACTATTTGCGCAGATGGTCGGTCAAGACCGCGCTATTATTTCAGAATCTTTTGCACTTAAGCATGAGGTTGGAGTGGGTGATTCCTTATTTATGGAGACACCAAATGGTTCGGCAAAACTTCAAGTTGTAGCAGTATATTATGACTATTCGAGAGAGCGGGGCTACATCATTATAGATCGATCGATATTTATTAAATATTATGGTGATACGGATGTGAACAGCTTCGTGATTTACCTCTCAAATAAAAATGAGATAGAAAATGTCAGGCAGGAACTCCTCAAAACACTTGGCGCGGATTACAATTTGGTTATAAGGTCAAACCCTGAATTGAAAAAAAATGTACTAGAAATTTTTGACAAAACCTTCGCCATTACTTACTCATTAGAAATTATTGCAGGGGGTGTGGCATTACTTGGGTTATTCAACACTCTGATCGCGCTTATCCTTGAAAGAAAACGAGAGATAGGGATTATAAGGTTTATTGGAGGATTTCAAGATCAGGTTAAGCGCATGGTTCTTATCGAGTCAGGCATATTAGGGTTAATAGGTTCGATAATGGGTGTAGCCGCAGGAGGGATTGTTTCCTATATTTTGATTTTTGTGATTAACAAGCAGTCTTTTGGCTGGACTATCCAAATCCACTTCCCATATATTTTTGTTTTATTCTCTTTGATTTTATTTTGGGTCGTTTCCCTCATTGCCGGTCTTTATCCCGCGCGTTTAGCTGTTAGGCTAAACCCAAAGGAAGCAGTCCGTGTTGAATAATTACAATGCACATTGTATTATCTAACCCGAATGAAACTTAGTTTTAATAATTCGTTTTATATTAATAGTTCTTTAAGGTGTGAGTTTGGCGATGGCAGATTTTAATTTAGAGGAAGCACGTAGTTACCTTAATTATCTTTTGACACTTAGTCTTCGTCGAGAAGAGGCTTTTGGGTCATTGGCTTTTACCTTCATAAAGGAAAATGATATGGAGGCGTTAGGTCTGTTGCCTGAAGAACAGTTCAATCTGCTGATGGCAATTATTCAGGCATTTGCTCCTGAGCCAAAGCGTTACGTCCAGAAGCTGGATCTCTTGAATAAAGCAAAAGAGCTACAAGCAAGAACTAGCTATTCAAATCCTGACCTTGCACGCCAGTTGGACTATGATATACGCAAAACTCAGGCGGAACTTAATATATATAATGATGCTATGAGGCCAGCAGGTTTGCCTCTGGACAAGCAATTAATTTTCGTGCAGTCCGATGTGCCAGATTATATTTTGGACATCGCACAAAAAAGAGCAGGGGCTTATTATCAGGAAAAGTACCACCTGACAAAAGAGGCGAAAGCGGGACAGCACTTCACAGGTGGGCCCAGAAAGTTCGAGCCGGACAATAAAGATGTGCATCGCGAGTTCCCAGGGGCCTGTGCCCCCTTTATGAATTCACGAACCAACGCCTTTCATTTGATGCTTCCTTTCGATTTAAAAATAACTCGTAAACCTGAAGATCCTTTGGAAGCAGGCGTGCGTGTCTTTTATTCTAAGGAAGGGTACTCTTTTCCGTTAGCGTATGATATGGATAAACTTATTAGTTATAATGACGCACAAGTGCTTCCAATAGATTTAGAAGATCCAAACCTTTTATTTGTTTCAGCATCTCAAGTGAAAGAACGGGAATGTAAATATCAGGTTGGTACCCCATCTCCTGAAAACCCTCTCGAATTAAGTTATCCNCGNGCTGTTTTAGAACGCATGGGTAGCCTGGGTACATTTCTACAGGTTGTTAATAATTTTAAGGTGTGGTTCGACTCCTCTCGCGTTTCGGTTTTAATTCAAGGGGCGCCTGATCTTCATGAATATGGCCTGCAGGGAGGGTCTGGTTTGATGACTCGAACACATGCATCTGACAAGATACCTGCTTATGCTGAATCGTCAAAAGAACCTTGGCAGGAAGGCCTTAGCTTTAACTTTGTCAATATGCACCTACAACTCCTTCCCGGGGAAGAACGGGCTATCGTGCCATTCAATACACCGATATTCTCTTTACACCCAGTGCTTAATCGGCAGTGCTTTCAAATTATGAATGCTGAGGAAGCAACCCAAAACTGGNAAAAGGAACAGGCGAAAGCGAGTAAATAAGATCTCTCTCCCGGAGAGCAGTTTTATTTTCGGNTCAGAATATATTTTAGGGTTTAAAATGATAAAGGTCTTTCAAATTCATGTTGTTTTTTTGTGCCTACTTTTATTTCTTTTTGGGTGTAGTGAGTATAAAAAAGATGAGGGAGGGATATCTGCCTCTAGCCAAATAAAAGACCCTGCTGAGCTAATAAAACTTGCTGTCAGCAAACAAGTTACAGGAACTTATGATGAGGCAATAGATATTCTTAACCAAGCCTTAGAAATTAATTCTTTGTATGCACCAGCCCATTACCAAAAAGGGTTGATTTATGAGGAGTGGGATAGGAGAAAAGAAGCTCTCACGTCATACAACAAGGCAGTGGAAATAAACCCAACTTATAATGAGGCCCGACTTGGCCTCGCATCACTTTACGATAAATCTGTACTAAACGAACTTGCCTTAGAACAATACCTTAAAGTAGTTGAAACGAGAAGTGATGACCCAGATATTCATTTTAAAATTGCGTTGGAGTACTGGTACCTTCAAGACATTCCAAAAACGGCTGAACACTACATTAGAGTGATTGAAATAAATTCAGAGCACTTGCAGGCACATTTAAATTTGATTAGCGTATACGAACGCATGAAAAATTGGGAAAAGGCTCTTGAAGAAATCGTAATTGTTAAAAGACTGTCACGAAAAACTAACAATCAGCAAGCCATAATTATAGCGGAAAACAAACTTAAATTTATCCAAGGTAGGATGAACGTAACAAAGAAAGATATAAAGCGAAAGTCAGAGCCGCCTTTTGACTAGATAAATTTCACTCGCAGGTCTCGGCCTTAAAAAAATCGCCACCTTTGTGGGTTCCCTTATCTGTTCCCCAATGAATTTTTTTGTCAAGTTTTTTTAAGTGTGGAATGTGCTTTGAACAATGAATATAAGCCTCTTCAACCGTTATAGATATCCAACGCTCGGGAACGACCCCTTCTTCCCAGACATCGTTCGCAAAAACAGCCTGAGTCTTACCTGCCAGTAACTCATCGTTTTCAATAATCGTTGCTTTGCCATTCACATGTAAACCAATCGTGTTTTCAAAAAAATCTATGAACGTCATGCCAATATTTGGGTTTTTTAGAATGTTTCCCATGCTGGCCATGACACCGTTACCTCGATATTCTGGGAGAAGAAGTGTTTTTTTATTTAACACTCTTAAAAAACCTTGTTTACCGGCGCGAAAAGAACAATCGCATTTTCCTTCAGAGTCAGATGTTGCAATAAAAACCATTTCCTGTTTTAAAATAAACTTACGCATATAGGGATTTAGATAACTTAACATTTGTTTATCATAAAATGCAGAGGCTTTCTTCTCTGAACCAACTTTTTTTTGAAGAATTCGTTCTCCCTTAGAGCCTAGAGTAGCCATAAAATACATCCGATTTGATTTTTTAAAATAACTTGGTTAGCTCAATAAAATACATCATACAATATCCTTACACGCGGCGCGAAAGTGGCTCACTTAGCAGCACTTATTTAAATGTTGACGCAAACTTCTCATGGCCTTCACTGGCAAGGCTTTCTTTGGGTATAAATCTTAGTGAGGCGGAGTTTATACAATATCTAAGCCCTGTGGGTTTAGGGCCATCATTAAACAAGTGACCTAGGTGCGAATCGGAGCTTTTGGATTTAACTTCTATGCGGTTCATCCCCAAGCTGTCATCCTTTTTGGTAATAGTATTGTTGGGTATGAGCGGTTTGGTAAAAGACGGCCAACCAGTGCCAGATTTAAATTTATCCTGAGAGCTGAAAAGGGGTTCGCCTGAAACAATATCTACGTAGATCCCCTGTCTCTTGTTATTCCAGTAGTCATTTGTGTAAGGGGGCTCAGTTCCATTTTCCTGTGTGACTCGATATTGAAGAAACGTCAGCTGTTTTTTTAATTCATTTTCAGATGGTTTGATAAATTTACTATAAAGGGGCAGCCCTCTGCCGGTATTCTTTTTTTTGGAACTGTTTGTTACCTTGTACTTTAGCTTCTCTCCCCAATATTTTTTTAAAAAATGGTCTCTCCCCGATCCCACGCGGTATATTTTGTAACGAATGGTACTTTTCTTGTAGAAATCTTGGTGATATTCTTCGGCAGCATAAAATGTAGTTGCCTTGACAATGTTTGTTTTTATTCTACTTTTAAATCGTTCACTCTTTTGAAGTTTACTCCTCGATTTCTCAGCTAGCTTTTTTTGCTCTTGATCGTGGTAGAAAATGGCAGGTCTGTATTGCTTGCCTCGATCCACAAATTGCCCGCTCCCATCAGTAGGGTCGATATTCCTCCAAAACACTTCCAGCAAATCGTTGTAGGAGATTGTAGAAGAATCGTAATGGACCTCTATAGCTTCTGCGTGATTTGTTAAGCCGGTCGCTACTTCTTTATAACGCGGATTTTCTCTTTTACCTCCGGTATATCCAGAGATGACTTTTGAGACACCCGGCAATTTTTCAAATGGGGGTTCCATGCACCAGAAACATCCACCTGCAAAGGTTGCTTTCTTCAAACGTACCATTGAAGAAGACTTACTTTTGTCGTCAGGCTCACTGGATCCACTTATTGTTGTAAAAAACACAGCTATAAAAACTATTAATATAATAAAAAAATGAATGTAATTATTTTTCATTCTCTTTGACTCGTGGAAATATATTTCTGGATTTTTGTTCTCAAAGTGTATGAATTAAGAGTTCTGAACTGGTTTATTTGATTCTTTTACTTTAAGGTTATTTTTGTGTTATCTTTTTTTATTCAGAAAATGTATGTCCGTCCGCCGCGAATGATTACAAAAGTACTATCAAATTCATGCGATTTTTCAACAGACCATCGCAGAATTTATTGACTGAGGTGGTGAACAGACCTTAATTAACGCCTTTACTTTATGCTATAAACCTCCGAAGCCTAGTATTATGTGGGGTTGTGAATGCGGCCTAAAATAACTAACGATCGCAAAAAAACTCTTTAAGTGTATGAATATCAATAAATTGATAAAACCTTGGAGGTGAGGTTGTTTTTGTTTGACAACGCAACATATTGTATATAGTTTGTTTTATGACACTAGATATAGTTGTCAGGGGTTTTAACCGGCGCTCTAAAATTAATTGTGGGCTGGATAGGCAGTTTTTTAGGTTGCTAAGTCATTAAGGGAGATTTGTGTGCATATTGATCGGGTTTTTACTAAATTTTCGGCAGACCAGAGCGACCCCTATGGAGAAGTAGAGTTTGTAGAAAGATCTTCAAAAATCACTAATGCAGACGGTTCTATTGTTTCTCAAATGGACCGGGTGTTAGTACCAACCCTTTGGTCTCAAGTGGCTGTAGATATTATGGCCCAAAAATATTTTCGAAAGGCTGGAGTTCCTGCTCGACTCAAGAAAAAAATAGAGGATGGAGTTCCCGAGTGGCTTTGCCCCTCAGAGGAGGATACTGAAGCATTGTCCGGGCTTCCAGAATCAAAGCAGATGGGTGGCGAAATGGATTCACGGCAAGTATTTCACCGTTTAGCGGGTTGCTGGACCTATTGGGGTTGGAAGAACAAAAGCTTCGAAAACGAAGATCAAGCGCGCAATTATTACCAAGAAATGTGTTTTATGTTGGCGAGTCAGATGGCAGCTCCGAACTCTCCTCAGTGGTTTAACACAGGACTTAATTGGGCCTATGGTATAGAGGGGCCAGCTCAGGGGCACTATTTTTTCAACGATAAAACCGGGCAGGTTGAAAAATCAAAAAATGCTTACGAACGACCTCAACCGCATGCCTGTTTCATTCTTTCCGTCAAGGATGACCTGGTCGGGCAAGGTGGCATTATGGATCTTTGGCAACAGGAGGCACGGCTATTTAAGTTCGGGTCAGGCAGCGGAAGCAACTTTTCTAAACTGCGCGGCGAGGGAGAACCCCTTTCTGGCGGCGGCAAGTCATCAGGACTCATGAGCTTTCTTAAAATTGGTGATCGCGCAGCGGGGGCCATAAAGTCTGGGGGTACAACAAGACGGGCTGCTAAGATGGTGACTCTCGATATCGATCATCCTGATATTGAACAGTTTATAAATTGGAAAGCTAAGGAAGAGCGTAAGGTTGCCTCAATAGTAACAGGCAGTCGAATTCTTAAACGGCGGTTGAAGGAAGTTTTTCTTGCGTGTTGGGATGAGGGTTTGAAGGGGGATATCCGTTTCGACGTTAAAGAAAACACTAAGCTCAAAAAAGCGGTGCGGAGGGCTGTTGAAGATTTTATTCCTGAAAACTATGTCTATCGAGTAATTCAGCTTGCGCAGCAGGGCATCAAGGAATTTGAATTCGAAGAGTATGACGCCAATTGGAACTCTGAGGCTTACGCCACAGTTTCCGGACAAAATAGCAACAACTCTATTCGTCTGACCAATGATTTTCTGCATGCCGTGGAGGGTGATGGTGATTGGGACCTTCGTCAACGTACGAATGGGAAATCCATTCGGCGGCTACGGGCTCGTGAACTTTGGCAGTCTATAAACACAGCCGCTTGGGCCAGTGCTGACCCGGGACTTCAGTTCGATACAACTATTAACGAATGGCATACTTGTCCTGAGGAGGACCGCATTCACGCGTCTAACCCTTGTTCAGAGTATATGTTTCTGGATGACACGGCGTGTAACCTAGCATCAATTAATTTGATGAAGTTTTATGATTCTAAGACGGGTGTATTTGATGTAGATAACTTTCGCCATGCTTGCCGTTTGTGGACTCTGACACTTGAAACCTC
>JGI26262J51727_1001244_pt1 | contig 12177 bp, 8 predicted proteins | sample SaaInlV_150m_DNA_3_FD_51727 | JGI IMG/M metagenome (IMG submission 51727)
GCCGATACCAAGGCGATTCGACGAGAGGCATCCCAGTTAACCGATGAAGATTTTGCCCGTGGCCAGCGCAAGTTCTTTGAGCCGATACTGCAAAGAGCACACATTTACTTTACCTCACACTTCCAACACCATTTTGATGGTGCCGCCCGCGATAATATCCAGCATCTGCTGGATCACCTGGATTCCAAGGTAGCCTGGCAATAGATCTGTTGCGCGCGTGGCTTAGGTTATCCACGGCACATCACCAGACCATTATCACAAGAACATCTGGCTATGTTTAATAAGTTATTGGTGGCTAACCGCGGTGAGATTGCTTGTCGCGTGATGCGTACAGCGAAACATCTCGGCATTAAGACTGTGGCTGTTTATTCCGATGCTGATCGGGATGCTTTACATACCTTGATGGCAGACGAGGCGGTGCATATTGGTAAAGCTCCTTCGGCCGAGAGTTATCTGGTGGTCGATAACATCCTTGAGGCCTGTCGGCATACCGGGGCAGATGCGGTTCACCCCGGTTATGGTTTTTTGTCGGAAAATAGCAGATTTGTCGCAGCGATCGAAGCAGTCGGTGTCACATTTGTTGGGCCGTCGATTAATGCCATTCAGGTGATGGGTGACAAGATCGCATCCAAGACTCTGGCCGATTCTGCCGGGGTTCCGACCATTCCAGGGTACAACGGCGTATTGGCAGATGCGGACGAGGCCGTTGCGCGGGCGCGGGCTATCGGGTATCCGGTCATGCTCAAGGCCAGCGCCGGCGGCGGTGGCAAAGGTATGCGCATCGCTCGCGATGAAGCGCAATGCCGTGAAGGCTTTGCACGGGCTTCCAGCGAAGCGCAAGCCAGTTTTTCCGATGACCGGATATTTGTCGAAAAGCTTATCAGCCAGCCACGACATATCGAAATCCAGGTCTTAGCCGATACCTATGGCAACTGTATTCATTTAAACGAGCGCGAATGCTCCATTCAGCGTCGCCACCAGAAGGTACTTGAGGAGGCGCCATCGCCGTTTATTGACCCGGCAACCCGGGCGCAAATGGGGGCCCAGGCCATCGCCCTTGCGCAGGCCGTCGACTATTGCTCGGCCGGCACTGTGGAATTTATTGTTGACGACGCGCGTAACTTCTATTTCCTGGAGATGAATACGCGCCTGCAGGTAGAGCACCCGGTGACCGAACTGATCACCGGTATCGATCTGGTTGAGTGGATGTTACGTATTGCCGCCGGTGAGCCTTTGGCTTTGACCCAGGATGATGTGGGCATCAGCGGCTGGTCCATCGAATCCCGGGTTTATGCAGAGGACCCTTTCAGGGGGTTCGTACCCTCGACCGGGCGTCTGTTGCGTTTTCGCCCCCCAGCCGAGTCGGCAACTGTGCGGGTAGATGCCGGGGTCAGTGAAGGCAGTGAGGTCAGCATGCACTATGACCCGATGGTTGCTAAGCTGGTTACCTACGGGTCTGATCGCAAGAGCGCCACTGCCGCCATGTGTCGCGCACTGGATCGGTTTCAGCTCAAGGGAATTCAGAGCAATATCCCCTTCCTGGCGGCCCTGGTAATGCACCCCCGCTTTGTTGCAGGAGATCTGACCACTGGGTTCATCGAAGAGGAGTACCCCGAGGGCTTTGCTGCCGCCAGACCGTCAGATCTCATTGTGTGCCGTATCGCCGCACTTGTTGCTGTGATCCATGAGCACTGGTGCACCCGTGAACAGTTTGGTTCTGCCAATCAGCCATCAACCAGTGTGCGCCATGTACGGATCAATGATGCCCAGCATGCGGTTCAGGTATGTCGCGATGAACTGAGTTGGTCGGTTAATGTTAATCACGAGCGGGTGAAACTCGAGTTGCCCGAGTCAGTCTTTACATCGGTAGTCGACTTCATTGCAGACGGTATTGCCTGTAGCGCCCAGGTGCATCGTCAAGGATTAATCTATGAAGTGTTCCATAGCGGCACCCTGGTGCAGGCTATGGTGCTTGAATCCTACAGCGCGGGACTGTATGAACTGATGCCCCGTAAGATCATTTTGGACCTGTCCCATCTGGTGCTTTCTCCCATGCCAGGTTTGTTGGTATCACTGTCGGTAGAAACAGGCGACGTGGTCAAGGCAGGCCAGGAACTTGGGGTGATCGAGGCGATGAAAATGGAAAATGTGATTCGCGCACCACGCGATGGCACCGTGGCTGCGGTCCATGTCCGTGACGGTGAGGTCCTTGAGGTCGACCAGGCGATACTTGAGTTTGAGCAGTCGGCATGAGCGAGGATACGGTTTCTAGTCTGGCTGATGCCCTTTGCAGTGGGGACCGCCGGGCTTTGGCACAGGCCATCACTCTGGTGGAATCAACCCGTGACCAGCACCGGGCACAGGCACATGAGTTACTGACACAACTCACGGCGCAGGCCGGGCAAGCACTACGTATTGGCATCACCGGGGTGCCGGGTGCGGGCAAGTCGACATTTATCGAATCTTTGGGTCTGCAAATGATCGGCAAGGGCGAATCAGTCGCTGTACTGACTGTCGATCCAAGTTCGGCTATCAGTGGTGGCTCTATCCTGGGAGACAAAACCCGTATGCCGCAACTTGCCGCGAGTAGCGGTGCTTTTATACGCCCCTCTCCGTCGGCAGGCAGCGAGGGTGGTGTTGGGCGCCACACTCGTGAGGCAATCCATCTGTGTGAGGCGGCTGGTTTCAAGCTTGTGATCGTTGAAACGGTTGGCGTGGGTCAGTCTGAGTTGCGGGTTGCGCAAATGACCGATATTTTCATGCTATTGCTGTCACCAGGCGCCGGAGATGAACTACAGGGAATCAAGCGGGGCATTATGGAGCTTGCGGACATTGTTCTGGTTAACAAGTGTGACGGCGAACTGCTGAGCGCAGCGCAGCGAACGGTTGGCGATTACACAGCGGCGTTGCGGTTGATGCAGTCCCGTACCCCGGGATGGCAGGTGCCGGTGCTGGCGATTTCAGCGCGTACAGGAGAAGGCGTCAGCGCTGTGCCGGATGCCATCGAGCGTTTTTACCAGCATTCAAGGGCGCAGGGCATCTTTGAAGCACGCCGTGCCGATCAAGCCCGCGAGGCGCTAGGACAGGCGCTGCGTGAGGGCCTGCTGGAACGTTTCATCAAAAACCCCATAGCCGCACAGAAAATTGAGGCGGTCCGCACAGAGGTTGCTGCGGGCCGGTTGATACCGGCGGTTGGCGCGCAACAGTTGCTTGACGAGNATAACCCTAAAGCGGGAGCGCAAGAATGATTGGCCGTTTGAACCATGTGGCTATCGTCGTGCCGGATATCGAAGCGGCATCGGCGCTTTACCGCGATACGCTGGGTGCCAATGTCTCGTTGCCCGAGCCATTGCCGGATCACGGGGTGACAACCGTGTTCGTGGATTTAGCCAATACCCGAATTGAACTACTGCATCCGCTGGGCGAGGATTCGCCTATTGCACGGTTTCTTGAGCGTCACCCCTCGGGTGGGGTACACCATCTTTGTTACGAGGTAATCGATATTCTGGCCTCTCGAGACCAGTTAACCGCTCAAGGGGCCCGAGTGCTGGGGGATGGGGTACCTCGCCTTGGCGCACATGGCAAGCCGGTGCTGTTCCTGCACCCGGCAGATTTTTGTGGCACGCTGGTTGAACTGGAACAAGCCTGACCGGCGACNAGGGTTTGCACCGGGTAAGAATTCTTGACCTTGGACCCGCGTTGTCAGTTATTGCCTGGAACGTACCATCCGGCACTGGGGATTGTTTTGCGGGCGCTGTTTTTTCGTCCGCGTATTCCGCCGGGTAAGGCTCGGCATCTCACGTCCCTTGAGCGCGTTATCGGCAGACGCCGTATTGTGGTTCGCACCGAACCGGGCTTTCTTTTCGCATGTGATCAGCAGGATTGGCTACAGCGTAATCTGTTGTGTAATCGAGTCCACGAACCGGAAATCACAGCGTTACTGCGGGAGTCGTTGAACCCTGACGACGTTTTTTTTGATATCGGTGCGAATTCGGGATATTTCAGTTGTCTGGCCTTGTCATGTGAAGTCAAGGGTGTCGTCGCATTTGAGCCCGACCCTAACACCTGTGCGGTGTTGGCGCAGCAGCAACAACTGAATAACTGGTCGCGTGCGAATCTTCGTATTGAATCGCTGGGGTTGTCAGACCGTGTCGGGACGCAGACGTTTATCCGTGCCAGCGATTCTGGTGAGAGTGGTTTTGGGTCTTGGCCATACCGTCAGGTAGTGGGTCAGGTCGAGGTAGGCGTTCAGACTTTGGATTATTTCTGCCAACAAGCCAACATGTTGCCGACAGTCCTTAAGATCGATGTGGAAGGCTGGGAATATCCGGTATTACGCGGCGCTGAGCAGACTTTAGGCGGCGGCAGTGTTCGGCTGGTCGTTTTCGAGTCCGAGTGCGATGCGAAGGGCCAAATTCTAGACCCAAGAATCTCCCAGTTGCTGGGGGATTGCGGCTTTGCTATCCGGCACGTGCCTCGGCCATCGGGCGTAATCAAGCCCACCGAAAATTACCAGGCGTACTCTGCTAACTGACTGATAGGCGCGGCAAGACAGGATCAACTGCTTAGAAAATCTTCGAGCGCTGACAGGAAAGCTTCAGGCTGCTCCGCTTGCAGCCAGTGCCCAGCATTCGCGATCGCGTGCATCTGCGATTGGGGGAACAGCGATTTGATGGTTGAGGTATGCGTCGCGTCGATGTAGTCGGAACGACTCCCATATATAAACAGGGTTGGCCCATCGTATGGCGCCACCACTTCAGGAAAACCAGAAAGAGAATCTATTTGTGTATTGATCACGTCGAGATTCAATCGCCAGTGAAGCGTGTTGTTTCGAAGCTCCAGGTTCTGTAATAGAAACTGGCGCAGGGTCCGGTCAGGAATGTCTCCTGCGAGCGCCTGATCGGCCTGCTGGCGGCTAGTTAAGTTGGTGAGGTCAAGCTGTTGCAGAGTTCGAGCCAAGGGTCCGTGCGAGTGCTGGTAGGTGACCGGGGCAATATCTGCGACTACCAAAGCGCGCAGTTTGATTTGAGTGGTCAGTGCCACTGTCATGGCTGTTTTGCCGCCCATGCTGTGTCCCAGAAGAACGGGCCTCTCCAGTGCGTGTTGCTGAATAAACTGCACTACTGCCCGCGCCTGTGCCGGATAGCTCATGTTAGTTACCCAGGGCGATTTGCCATGGTTGGGCAGGTCCGGGGTAAAAACCTGCCAGTGATGTTTCAGGTTATCGGCAATACGCCTCCAGTTGGTTCCCGAACCGAAAAGACCATGCAGGATAACCAGTGCCGGTCCGCTGCCCGTGACGTTAAAACTGAGTGAGGTCTGCACGGTGGAGTTTCAGATGCCGGCCAGTGTCGCCTGGCGTCGCTAGCGCTTGCGTGGCAGATACAGATCGGTGATTGTGCCTTCGAAGGCTTCTGCCGCGAAAGCCGTGGTCTCGGACAGCGTAGGGTGTGGGTGCACAGTAAGGCTGATATCCTGAGCGACACAGTCCATTTCAATGGCAAGGCCGATCTCGGCAATCAGTTCGCCAGCGTTGGACCCGACAATGCCGGCGCCAAGAATTCGCTGTGTCACCGGTTCGAAAAGCAACTTGGTAAAGCCTTCGCTTCGAGACAGCGACAGCGCCCGGCCGCTGGCAGCCCAGGGAAAGACGCCTTTCTCATACTCGATATTCCGGTTTTTTGCCTCAGTCTCGGTAAGTCCCACCCAGGCGATTTCCGGGTCTGTATAGGCAACCGATGGGATGACCCGAGCGTCGAACGCGCTTTTGTGCCCGGCGGCCACCTCGGCCGCTACCTTAGCTTGGTGGGTTGCTTTGTGGGCCAGCATGGGCTGGCCCACAATATCGCCAACGGCAAAAATGTGGGCGACGTTGGTTTGTTGCTGAGCATTCACTGTAATAAAGCCCTGCTCATCAACCGCGACGCCCGCCGCTGGTGCATTGATGTGATGGCCATTCGGTGTGCGCCCCACCGCAACCAAAACAGCGTCATAACGGGTTTCGCTGGGGGTGTTGTCACCCGCAAAACTGACGAGCAAGCCATCGTCCTGTGGTTGTGCACTGATGACTCGGGTATTCAGATAGATGCCATGGCACTGTTTCGCCAGCCGTTTGGCGAGCGGCTTGACCAGGTCAGGATCGGCGCCGGGAATCAGTTGACTGGACATCTCTACAATACTGACCTGGCTGCCCAGTGCTCGAAATACCGTAGCCAGTTCCAGACCGATGATGCCGCCGCCGATAACCAGCAAGTGATCCGGAATATGGTCAAGCGCTAATGCTCCGGTCGAGTCGATGATGCGTGGATCCTCTGGAAGCCCGGGTAATGCAATCGCTTGCGAGCCGGCGGCGATAATCGCCTGAGAAAAACCTACGGTTCGTTCACCCGCAGACCCGCGGATACTTATGTTGTGTGATGAGATGAACTCGCCAATGCCTGTGATGACTTCGACCCGGCGTTTTTTGGCCAAGCCGGCAAGGCCGCCGGTCAACTGGCCAACAACCTGGTCTTTCCACTCGCGCAGTTGCACCACGTTAATGGTCGGCTCCCCAAAATCGATGCCATGGGGACGCATCTCGTGAGCCTCCTCAATAACGCGCGCTGCATGCAGCAATGTCTTGGACGGGATACAACCTACATTCAGACAGACGCCGCCGAGAGTCGGGTAACGCTCAACCAGGGCCACTTTAAGGCCAAGATCGGCGGCGCGAAAGGCTGCGGTGTACCCGCCCGGGCCAGAGCCCAGCACCACAAGATCTACATCAGTATCATCGTTTTTTATGACCGGTGGTGCGCTCTCCAGAGCGGCTGCTTCAGGGGGTGTTGTTGTTTTTGTGGCATCGGTTGGAGGGGGCGAAAGCGTTGTGGATTCGTTGGTCGACGCCACGATGGCAACGGGATCACCTTCAGATATCTGGCCGCCTACCTGAGCCAGGACTTCGATGATTTTGCCAGCAACCGGGCACGGGACATCCATGGTGGCTTTGTCGGTTTCCAGCGTAATCAGCGGCGTTTCGATGTTAACGGTGTCGCCAGGGGCGATGAGTACCTCTATGATATCGACATCACGAAAATCTCCGATATCAGGCACGTTGATGGTGATAGGGGTATCACTCACAGAATAATCTCTTTTCAGACGCCTACAGCAGCAACCGCCGGGCATCTTCCAGTGCAGCACTGAGGAAGGCCATAAAGCGCGCAGCTTGTGCTCCATCGATGACCCGGTGGTCATAGGAAAGATCCAGTGGCAGCATCAACCGCGGTTGGAATTCAGTGCCGTTCCAGACCGGAGTCATCCGCGAGCGAGTAACGCCCAGAATAGCTACCTCCGGCGCATTGACAATGGGTGTGAAGGCGGTGCCGCCGATGCCACCGAGACTGGAAATACTCATGCAGCCACCTTGCATTTCGCCCGGTTTGAGTTTTCCATCACGGGCCCGCGCACTGATTTCAGCGAGCTCTTTCGCAAGCTGCACAATGCCTTTGCTGTCTACGTCTCGAATGACCGGTACGACCAGACCGTTATCGGTATCCACCGCGACACCAATGTGAAAATACTGTTTGAGAATCAGGCTCTCACCGTCCGGTGATAATGAGGCGTTGAAGGTCGGAAAGGCTTTCAGTGCACTGGCCACTGCTCTCATCAAGAAGGACAGGATCGTAATGCGTGTACCGCTGTGCGCCTTGTCCTGTTTCAGGGATTGGCGGAAGGATTCCAGTTCGGTGATATCGACATCATCGTGATGAGTGACATGCGGGATGTTCAGCCAGGCTCTATGCAGATAACGCCCCGAGAGGCGCTGGATTCGTGAAAGCGGTTTGGTATCGATGGTCCCCCAGCGAGAGAAGTCGACCTCGGGCATAGGGGGTATACCGGCACCTTCCATAGGCCTTGAGTCGGAGACGGGTCTGATCAGAGCGGCTTTAACAAACTGGCGAACATCATCCTGGAGGATACGTCCACGCGCACCGGTGCCATTTATCTGGGAAAGGTCAACACCGAGCTCCCGGGCAAAGCGGCGCACAGCTGGGCTCGCATGGGGTAGTTTATTGCCACCCTCGAGAGGTGATGGCAGCGTGCCCGGGGGTGCCATGGGCTGAGTCGGTGACTGGGTGGCCGTTTCGGGCCGCCCTGGAGAGAGGGCGGGTTGTGGGACGGCTTCGATGGTGGGTGTTGCTATAGCTTCTGTTGGCTGAGCTTGGGGTATACCCTCGACAGGTGTTATATCGGCTACATCCATTTCAGCCGGGTCCAGCAATGCCACTAGGCCGCCTTGAGACACTTTGTCACCCACCGCAACCAACACCTCGGTAATACGCCCGGCTGCAGGGGATGGCACATCCATGGTGGCCTTGTCGCTCTCTAGCGTAATGAGTGGATCCTCAGCCTGGACAGACTCCCCCGACACGATCAGCACCTCAATCACATCGACACTCTCGAAATCTCCAATGTCGGGTATCGTAATCTTCAGGGGTTCACTCATTGGCTAACCCCTGTCAGGCTGTCGCCGGGTTAGGTTTTTCGGGATCGACCGGGTAACGGCTGATCGCGTCCAAAATCGTTGAGCGGGGTAAGGCCCCTTCGTCGGCAAGCGCAGTCAAAGCCACAAGTGCGATATGGTAGCGGTTGACCTCAAAGAAACCCCGCAATTGTTCACGGGTACCGCTGCGCCCAAAGCCGTCAGTGCCCAGCACCACGTAGCGTCCCGGAACAAACTCGCGAATCTGATCGGCATAGGTCTGAGTGTAGTCAGTGGCAGCGACGACGGGGCCGCCTGCTTTTGTCAGTTGTTCCGTGACGTAGGCGATCTGTGGCGGTTCGTCTGGGTGCAGGCGATTCCACCGCGTAACGTTTCGACCTTGGCGGGCTAATTCGTTATAACTGGTTACACTCCAGACGTCGGATAGGACACCAAAATCCTGTTCCAGCAACTTCGCTGCAGCGAGTGATTCCCGCAGAATCGCGCCACTGCCGAGAAGTTGCACCCGGGGTGCGGCCTTGCGCCCTCGCTTTGAAGAAAGCAGCGGGTACATGCCCTTGAGAATGCCATCGTTCACATTGTCCGGTAGCGCCGGGTGTGAATAGTTCTCGTTCATCACAGTGATGTAATAAAAAATGTTTTCCTTATCGGTAAACATTCTTCGCAAACCATCTTGGATAATGACCGCGAGCTCAAAATTAAAGGCTGGATCATAGGAGATGCAGTTAGGAATACTTGAGGCAAGCAACAGACTGTGCCCATCCTGGTGTTGCAATCCTTCACCGGCCAGGGTGGTGCGTCCTGCGGTACCGCCGATCAGAAACCCTCGTGCCTGCAGGTCCCCCGCAGCCCAGGCAAGATCACCGACCCGCTGCAAACCGAACATTGAGTAAAAAATGTAAAAAGGGATCATGGCAATCCCGTGGTTAGCATACGCGGTTGCGGCCGCTATCCACGAAGACATAGCACCCATTTCGGTGATGCCTTCTTGCAATACCTGTCCTTGGATATCTTCGCGGTAGTACATTAATTGATCTGCATCTTCGGGGATATATAACTGGCCTTCAGGGGCATAGATACCCAACTGCCGAAACATGCCTTCCATACCGAAAGTCCGTGACTCATCGGGCACTATCGGAACCACGTGAGGCCCGATAACCTTGTCCCGCGTCAGTGCCGTCAGGATGCGTACAAAAGCCATGGTGGTCGATATCTCGCGTTCTCCAGTGCCATCCAGCTGCGANTGGAATATCGAAAGATCTGGTGTGGGATGACTGGGTGCGCTATCAGTGCGTGCTGGAAGGCTGCCGCCGAGCGCCGTGCGGCGGTCTTTGAGGTAGCGCACTTCCGGGCTGTCTTCTCCCGGGTGATAGAACTTGCAAGCCAACACATCGTCATCATTAAGCGGTATGCGGAAACGGTCGCGAAAAGCCAGCAACGACTCATCGGCCATTTTTTTCTGGCTGTGGGTGATGTTCTGCCCTTCGCCGGATTCGCCCATGCCGTAGCCTTTTACAGTCTTTGCCAGGATTACGGTCGGCTGGCCACTATGCGTCATTGCGGCAGCGTAGGCGGCATAGACTTTGTGCGGGTCGTGGCCACCCCGGTTTAAGCGCCAGACATCCTCATCGGTCATGTTGGCCACCATCGCGGCGAGCTCCGGATACTTGCCGAAAAAGTGCTCGCGAACGAAAGCGCCATCTTTGCTTTTGAAGGCCTGGTATTCACCATCAAGGGCCTCTTCCATGCGCTGTTTCAAAAGGCCCTTGGTATCACGCATGAGAAGAGGGTCCCAATAGGAGCCCCAGATCACTTTTATAACGTTCCAGCCGGCACCACGGAACTCCCCTTCGAGTTCCTGGATAATTTTGCCGTTGCCGCGCACTGGGCCATCGAGGCGTTGCAAGTTGCAGTTGATCACAAAGATCAAGTTATCCAGGTCTTCGCGACCGGCCAGGCCCAGCGCGCCCATCGATTCTGGTTCGTCCATCTCGCCGTCGCCCATGAAAGCCCACACCTTGCGATCCGACATCGGGATGAATTCGCGGTGCTGCAGGTATTTCATGAACCTCGCCTGATAAATCGCCTGGATCGGCCCAAGACCCATAGATACCGTCGGGAACTGCCAGAATCCCGGCATCAACCAGGGGTGGGGATAGGACGACAGGCCTTTGCCATCAACCTCTTGGCGAAAATTCTCCAACTGCGTTTCACTAAGGCGTCCCTCGAGAAAAGCTCGAGCATAGATACCGGGCGCCGAGTGCCCTTGCATAAAGACCAGGTCAGCGCCATTTTCAGCATCGGGTCCACGCCAGAAATGGTTGAAACCGACGTCATACAGTGTCGCAGCCGAGGCGTAACTGGCAATATGGCCACCCAGTTCGCTACTGATTTGGTTGGCGCGAACCACCATGGCCAAGGCGTTCCAGCGTATCAGTGAGCGGATTCGCCACTCGATCTCTGCGTCTCCGGGACTGCGGGATTCATGCGCCGCCGGTATGGTGTTGAGGTAAGCGGTGGTGGGTCGATAAGGAATATGTGTGCCTGAGCGCCGTGCCTGGTCGATCAGTGTTTCCAGAAGAAAGTGGGCTCGCTCTTCTCCTTCACGCTCGATTACCGAAGTCAAAGCATCCTGCCACTCGCTCGTCTCCAGTGGGTCAATGTCAGTGTGAGGCGTTGAGTGGGCCATGAATCAATCCCTTTGTTAGATGATCTGGCAGTGGGGCCAAATCGTTGGTTTGGTCCTCTGATCTAAGGCGTCAATACAATAGTTACCCATGGCGTGAAAACAATACCACAGCACTAATTTTTGGACCGGTTTTTGTGGTCTGATGGTCAGGCCAAGGATCTTAAACCGGAAGCTGAATCGTCTAAGCCTTCGTGGCGGTGACCAAAGCGCAAGCTTAATCGACGGAGGTTTTATTAAATAATGNNTGGAGAAACTGGCCGGTATAGGATTTTTTGATCAGGGCAACCTGTTCGGGCGAACCGGATGCCACCAGTTGACCGCCCCGTTGGCCACCCTCTGGGCCAAGATCAATAATCCAGTCGGCGGTCTTGATGACATCAAGGTTGTGTTCGATGACCACCACGGTGTTCCCGTGGTCACGTAGGCGGTGCAGTACTGTCAGTAACTGGCGGATATCATGAAAATGCAGCCCGGTAGTGGGCTCATCAAGGATGTACAGGGTGCGCCCGGTGTCACGCTTGGATAATTCGCGCGCCAGTTTTATCCGTTGTGCCTCACCTCCGGACAACGTGGTTGCGCTTTGCCCTAGGCCGATATACCCCAGGCCGACATCGAGCAAGGTGTCCAGTTTGCGCTTGATGACTGGGATCGCGGCAAAGAACTCTACAGCCTCGACTACTGTCATCCCAAGTACCTGGTCGATGCTGCGGTCCTTGTAGCGGATGTCCAGGGTCTCGCGGTTGTAGCGTTTGCCTTGACAGGTATCGCAAGGGACGTAGATATCAGGCAGGAAATGCATTTCAACCTTGATCAGGCCATCACCTTGACAGGCTTCGCAGCGGCCACCGCGTACATTAAAGGAGAAGCGCCCAACCTTGTAGCCTCGCGCCCGTGATTCAGGTGTTCCGGCAAAGAGCTCCCGAATCGGTGTGAAAAGACCCGTGTAGGTCGCTGGATTCGAACGGGGGGTGCGACCAATTGGGCTTTGGTCAATATCAATCACTTT
>JGI26262J51727_1001251_pt1 | contig 12098 bp, 13 predicted proteins | sample SaaInlV_150m_DNA_3_FD_51727 | JGI IMG/M metagenome (IMG submission 51727)
AGTAAAATTTCCATGTCCTTATAAATTTATCGTCAAAACCTAAAACTTTAACTTTATCTAATACACGAGTGAAATTCTCTTCCCACCTCTTTAATGTAAGCCCATAATCTAGGCCAAACTCAAAATCCCCAATATACTTAAAACCTTGCTTAACTGCAGTGGATTTAAATATTTCCGGTGAAGGAAGCAGTCCCCCAGGGAAAATATACTGTTGTATAAAGTCACTGCATCTACGATACGAGGAAAAATCATTATTATTTATTGTAATGGTTTGAATAATCATTTTACCTCCAGGTTTTAAAACAGAATACAAAATTTTAAAATACTTCTTCCAGTATTCACCACCTAATGCTTCAAACATTTCGATTGAGACAATTTGGCTATATTTTCCTTTAATTTCACGGTAGTCCTGCAGCCTTACTTCTGCAATTCCTTCATATTGTGAGAGTCTTTTCTTTGCAAACTCATATTGCTCTTTTGAGATTGTCACACCTGTAACTTTAACCCCCTGTTTGGCTGCATACTCCATGAAACCTCCCCAACCACAACCAACTTCAAGTATATGATCCCCATCTTTAAGATTTAGCTTTTTCAGAATGTTTTCATACTTATTTCCTTGGGCAGCTGATAGCTCTTCTTCAGCTTTCTTAAAAATAGCACCTGAGTATGTCATAGTAGGGTCCAACCACAACTGGAAAAAATCATTTCCAATATCATAATGGGCATATATATTCTTCCTGCTCCCCTTCTTCGAATTTCTATTTAGCATGTGTTTAATTCTAAAAAAAACAATTTCTAGAAAAGAACCCTTTATCACCCTCTCCAATTCATTATAGTTTTCTACTCCAAGTTTAATCAGTTTATTGATATTATCACAATCCCAATAACCAGAAACATACGANTCACCTAGTCCAATATCACCTTTCAAAAAGAGATCCTCGCAAAATTTCCAATCATTTATACGAAGAATGACCTCTTCTCCTTCTGTGTTACCTGAATATTTTAAATACTTTCCCTCTGGAGTAATAATTGTTATAACTCCTTTTTTAATGCTAGATACCAATTTTAGAAAATGAAGACCCCATTTAGGTAAATCCCCATATGTTTCAATTGTTCTTTTGTTCAATTTGGTCATATGTTACATCCGTACTTAATTTAATAGGCTTAGAAAAATANTTATTTTTCTTGAAAAATAATTTTAATGCTTGATAGTGTATTAAAATTATTACGAATACTGTGTAAAAAGGGTGCTNGAAAAACGTCTTTAATAAATTTATATCATTCCATGGAATCTCACTGCCAGTTATACCAGTACAAAGCTGTAGTTTTTTATCAATGTAGTAATCTATTTTAACTGTATTATTGTTTGTGAAATCAAACTTATATTTTCCAATAATATCGTAAAATGGTGAGACGTGAAACTCTTTTGGAAGAGTACAATTANTTTCATTNTCACCCTGTTCAATGACATAGTTATGTGATTCTCCAAATGTGTTATTTACTGCACAAATAATAGCGATCAGCTTGTCTTCATCATAACAGTACCAAAAGCATACTGGATTAAAAACATAGCCAATAATTCTTGGAAATGTCTGCAAAACAACACTGCCAGAAAAATTATTTATTCCTGCTTTACCGAGAATATCATTTNCCCATTTCTCAAGTGATGATCCGTCTCTATAGCCATGGTCTTTTTCATAAAATGAAAACAGGTTGAACTTATTCACACTAAAAAGCAGGGACTCAAGATCTTTTAGTTTTTCAATAGAGAATCTTATATAAAAGCCTGAATAGGTAAATTTATTCACTCGTGGCAAAAATCTTTTATGATAAATTTTTGCCTTATATAGTGACTTCATAAAATCCTCAATAACCCTTCATTCTTTCCATCATCTTTCAGCAATTTATTAATAACTGATTTTGAGCTTAGTATTCCATCTTCATGAAAACCATATCTCAACCATGCTCCTGAGAAATATACACCNTGTCTTCCTTGAATATTTCCCAGCTCTCGTTGAGCCATAATTGCATCTTTAGTAAAAAGCGGGTGTTGATAACTAATTTCTTTGACAACTTTATTCTTATCAATTTTGCTAGCAGGATTTAAGGTTACAATCACTGCTTTTTCAACAGGTAGAAGTTGTAACTTATTTATCAGATAGCTCACTGATACAGTGTCTTTTCCACTTGTTGATGCTGTTGAAAGATAATTCCAGGCTGCCCATGCAGTTTTTTTCCTTGGAAGGACACTTTCATCAAAGTGCAATACTGCTTTATTTTTTTGATATTTAAACTTTGAAAGCAGGGCTTTAGTTGATAAATCTATGTTTTTACATATCTCCAGAGTTTGTGGTGGATGAGTACACAGCAGACAAGAGTCAAAATACTCTACCCTTTTCTCTGTAATGAGCTTTAATTTATTGTCCTCAGCAATAACTTCTAAAACGGGCTCATTTAAAAACTTGTTATCTATTTGGGAAAGGGCCTTTTCAATATATGTCCTGCTGCCATTTGAAACAGTTTTCCATTGCGGTCTTCTAAAAATTTGTAGTAACCCGTGATTCAAGCAAAATATTAAAAATGTGTATGCAGGAAAATTTAGCATTTCATCCGTAGGAGAAGACCAGATACATCCTCCCATGGGAAGTAGATACCAATTTTTAAAATCCTCTGAATATTCTTTCTTTATTAACATCTCATCAAGTGTTAATTCTGGTTTGCTTTCATATTCTAAAAGATATTTTTTCGATTCTTTATTAAATCGTAGCACTTCTTTTAAGAATCTATAAAACCTCATGCTTAACAAATTCTTAGGTTGTGCAAATACCGTTAAAATATTTGTACCAGCCCAAGTAATGTTATCAGTTCTGCTCACTACACTAAAACTCATCTCGCTTAGCTGTGTTTCAATCTTTAACTCTTCAAAAAAATCTAGTAAGTTCGGATAAGTCCTATCATTATGAACAAGAAACCCTGTATCAACAGGGAATTTTTTTCCCTCAAAGTCTATATCTATGGTATTAGTGTGACCTCCGAAGTAACTCCCTGATTCAAAGAGATAAACATCATATCCCAGCTTATTTAAATAATAGGCAGCTGATGTGCCAGAAATTCCTGAGCCAATAACTGCTACTTTTTTCATTTCAAAACTTTATTTTAAATCTATTAGCATTTTATCAAAGTCTTCAAAGCTACTGACGAACTTCACATTTTCTATATTCTTGAAATCTGGAAGATCTACTTTAAAACCACCGCCAAGTAAAATTTCTACATTAATTTTCAAGTGTTTATCAACTAATTCAAGGTATTGAGCAATATTCTTTTCGTAATTCCATTGAACCGATGAAATAGCACCCATCACAATAGTTTTACATTTAATAGCATTAACNGCTTCGCTCAAACATTCAGCCGGATGAGAAGCACCAAAGTAATTAGTTGAGACTCGATTCGCATGACAAATAACTTCTGCTATCAAAATAGGGAGTTCATGTAAGTTTCCTTCAGGAGTCGCTAAAGCAAATCTATCTGAATTAGGCCCTTCATTAGCTAGATTAATTTGATGCAGTTGATCTCGAACGATAGTTGAAATAATATGTTCTTGTGTAGACGAATACGTTCCTTTAAGGCAAAACTTCTCGATCTCGTGCATTACTGGTAAAACAATTTTAAAAATAAATTCTTTTACACCTACACTTAGACGAAGGTGTTGCATATCTGAAGCAACTAGATCAATATCAAAATTTTTCAAATGCTTCAGTAATTTTTTTATTTCAAAAGAAATATACATCTTGTCTGATTCAGTATCTTCACTTTTATTAACCACCAGTAAAGAACGAAGATCTTGCAATGAGTGTTTCGCTAAACTTGATATTGTGTGACCTTGCTCTATCAAGGCAACAATCAGTTTTGCTTTGTCCAAATCAACTTCACTGTATATTCTTTGCCCTCCTTCAGAACGTTCTGGTGTAAAGATCTGATATCTCTTTTCCCACGTCCTGATTGTGTGGGGCATAACACCACTAGCATTTGAAATTACATTAATGCCAAATTCTTTTTTCATATTGTCCTTAAATCTATATATATTTGTTCATATATTGTATAATATATTACTTAAACAATATTTAGTCAATGTAAAATTATGTTTTCTAGAAGAAGTACAACGGTTGTCTGACTCTGTAAAATTAATGTGGTTACTCACAGGTGATTGAGGTTATGTTTAAATATGTAAGTAGTAGGTATAAACAGAATTTTTAGGGAACAAAGATAATAATTGTTCTGCGAAATTAAGGTTAATGTCATACTATTTTAAATAGTTACTCACTCGAAAGTTGTTCCTCAAACTTGAGGTGACGTGGTTTTCAATACCTTGTTTCAGGAACTACGTTTAAAGTCTTTTTCCGGTACTTCCAACCCCATTCTCTAATATTTTTATATTTATTTAATATGTATGTTTTCATTTATTTCCCTGCATTATCTGCCACCTATAATTTTCTGATTCATCATAAACATTTCTATAACCTGGGATGGAGAGACTACTTTCTCAATCCCTAANATTAATAAGCAAAAATAATATTCTTACNAAACATGTGGACCCTATATTTACAGAAGAGATTCTATAGCCAGAGTTATCTGTTGTTGATTTGGATCAAGACTAGAGCGAAAGCGTTTGAAAAGTTTACCTTCGCGATTAACTAGAAATTTTTCAAAATTCCAACGAATTTCTCCTTTACTTTTGCCAGCTATATCTTCAGTCAGATATTTAAATACAGCTTGTTTTCCAAATCCTTTAACCTTTCCCTCAGCAAAAATTGGAAAACTAAGCTGATAACCTTCACAGAAGTCTTTTATTTTTTCATTACTTGAAAGTTCTTGTCGAAAATCGTTGCTTGGAAAGGCCAACACAACAAATCCCTTCTCCTTATATTTATTGTAGACTTGCTCCAAGCTCTTATACTGAGGTGTAAATCCACATCTTGAAGCTGTATTAACGACCAATATTACTTTTCCTTGAAATTGTTTTAGAGAAATTTCTTCTCCATCTATATTTGTAGCTTTTAATTCATAAATATTGCTTGACGCAAAACTAATTCCTTGGAATCCTATTAATAATAAAGTTAGTAATACCTGATAAATACATTTTCTAATCATATTAATTACCTTAAGTTAAGATTGGTATAAGAATTTTCATTCATTGGAAACTTTTACAGTTGCTGGTTAATTTCAATCATCACCTCATTGCGTCTCATGAATGGCAATGTCCATGGAGCATTGTAAAAAGCATATTTGGGTGANCCAATGATTTTAATCTGGTTCGCTTCTATATAGTTCATCAACTGATTTTCATGTTTGGTTACATTCTCATTAGAGTTTGTACCTGAAAACTCGATAACGACAAACTTCTTAGTCAGAATTTCCTTTAAGCGTACACGATCATTATTAGGTTCGGGCAAAGACTCCATAATGTATTTGGAGGGCATAACAAAGCTTATTTGCCAAGATCTACCAGTTGATTGTTGCTGTACTGGAGCTGTCATCGCAATTTTTTGACTCTCCTGTTGCTGTACCGGGGACGTCATGGCTATATCCAGTTTTACTTTATTGTTACCGAAGATGTAGTCAGCAATTAGACGAAACCCATCACGAATAGCATCCTCACGTTTACCCTCAACTTCTACTTCCGCAATAATCATAGGCTCATAATGCCTGATCTCAATATTTTGCTCAGATTGAATAACTTTATAGTCTGGCTTTTCCACATCACTCATCAGAGGTCCTGCTAGTACTCCAACGATAAGAATAAGTCCAATTATTGATGTAATCATAGTCCATTTTTTCTTCATATCCTGTTAACTAAGTCAACGATTGTGAATTAGTATTTTCCTTTAAACTGGTGTGAGCGTCATGCAAATACCAAAAGTTGGAATTGCCCCTGCCCGTACTTTCTAAGTCGAACGTCTGGTTCGAACCTTGGTAATCCATATTTACAATGGTGTGAAGGAGATTCCCTAGGATTTTTAAAAATTATATTCAAATTTACAGTGGGAAGTAGTCAGATAATTAAACGAACTTCACATATAGCTACTAAATAAAATTATTACTGAGAAAGATAATAAAATTACTGCAGGTACTGCCTTATAAATTGGATTTTTCACTTTTACATGAGTTAGCAATGCAGCAATCATAAGTAATGAGAGTCCTCCAGCACCTATGATCTTAAATTTTTCATCAAAAATACCAATCAGAAGCATAATTCCAAAAGAAACCTTAAAAATACCTACCAAGTCTCTAAGCCATGGAGGCAATTTATATTGCTCAAATTCTTCAATAATATTTTCGTACCTTACAACCCAAACAAATAATACCGAGGACGCAGTAATTATTTGTAATATTGATACTAAAAATAATGGTTCTATCATATGTTCTCCTTATAATTTAAAATTATGCTATTAAGATTCTTTTCCATAAATATTCGAATTAGAATTTTACAAAAAAGATATTTATGGTATTTTTAGTTACTTTCATTAGACGGAGTATTTTTAATTTTCATGGATAATGCCCCTTGCATTCCAGTCATCCCTTCTCTCATTAACTCCCAAACTCCTATAATGAAAATAGTTACTACTAAAACCCCAACTACAAAGATTAATACTGAATTTGAATCATTGAAATATGCACTCATGTTAATTCTCCTTGCTGAATGATTGCTTAAGCACTGTATAAGCACTTAGTATGGATGGGACCCAAATACCCACAAATATCCCGTAAAGTTTATTGTCTGGACTGTCCATAAAGAAGAANAGATATATTGAAAACGAAAAAGACAGAANTGTAGCTGTTAATACATATTTAGTTGATTTATCCATATCACCTCAAAAATAATTTATGTTTCTTAAAATACAAAAAAGAATAAAACCTATTATTCCCTTATTAATAACGCGGTTTGGCATTTGCCAAGTCAACTTCAGTGTATACCCATTACCCTCCTTTAGAATTTTTTGACTTAAAGAGCTGATATCATTTACACAAGGTCCTGATTGTGTAGGTCTTGGCTCCATAATCATTTTATATTTCGTTGATACAAAAAATTTGTAGTATGCTCATATTTTTATAGCATTTTTTGTTTAATTTTTGTATAGTATATTACTTAAACAATAACTAAACAACATTTAATTGCATTTTTTAACAAATAATTTAAATTAATTGTGTATTTTGAATAGAAACTACTGATATAATACATTTTTTCATTAAAGATCAAAAAAACTTAATTCGCCATATAAGTTAAAAGTAAAGAATATGTACTTGAATTGTCTGATTTCGTAGAGTTTTTCTACGAGGTTGATAGGATTTAAAATCGTATTCTTCACTTAATTAATACAATACCGAGACGATAATATATGGATGTGTGAATGTTCCAAATCACTTATACTTCTGCACAACAGGTAGAATTTGAGCTTTAATAATACGGATTTAATACCCATTAAATACTGATATAAAGCCTTTTGTTGAATTATATTCAGTGGATTTTCTTAATAGCATCTCAGTTATTATTTAGCGGAATCTATTATCATTGAGTGATGCCTATTAATAGGATTTACTCAATGATAATTTTTTGGGTAACCATTTAGTTGGAGAACAAACTATGAAAAGACAAATTGTAGTGGACTATGATCTAATGCAAATGGGCTATGTCTACTTTCTTACAGAACAGGTTGGTAAAAATTTTCATGATGATTTTCGTCCGCAACTCACGCCAAAAGAGATGCTGGAACTTGGCGTGTTCGGAGGAAAATACATGACTGACTGTAGCACAGAATTTCCAGCTAATTGGTTCAAAAAGGCTCGACTATGCTCTAAATTTCATGACCCAGAGCTTAATTTATTTGGTGTTAATGCTTCGCAGTCTTTAGCCGAGTGGCGAAGAAAAGGTTGGATTTACGAAGAAGACCCCCGAGGGTGGTTCCAATGGTACTGCAGGTACTATATGGGACGTCGATGTGGAGATGACGTGCGCCAAATAAAACGCTGGAAATGCATGCGTCGACACATAGGGCAGATCACTAAAAACTGTAGTCCTAGTGATATAGACTGTAGACCTAGGCAACGACAAGCCCTGCTCCATTGGGCATATGATACACGAAACATTTAGGTATATGAGATAAAATTTTATGAACAAGAACAACTCTGCTAGAGAAAATAAATTCGATAACCAGCTTATTATGCTGACCGGAGCTACTGGTTACGTTGGAGGACGTTTACTTAAAATACTGGAGCAACGTGGTTATCGCGTTCGTTGTATGGCCAGACGACCTGATATTCTGACCTCTAGGGTAAGCACATCTACACAGGTTGTAGAAGGAAACGTACTTGACATTAACAGTCTGCAAGTAGCCCTAAAAGGAGTTCGTGTGGCTTACTACCTTATTCACTCAATGAGTTCGGAAGGCTCTTTTGAAGAAATTGACCGAAAGGCAGCTCACAACTTTGGAGAAGTTGCAAAAGCTGCGGGTGTTGAGCGCATTATCTACCTAGGCGGCTTGGGAAATGATGAAGATGAACTCTCTCCTCATCTTCGTAGTCGGCAGGAGGTAGGCAATATCTTGAGGAAATCCGGAATACCTTTAGTAGAGTTTCGTGCCTCGATTGTAATTGGTTCCGGGAGCTTGTCATTTCAGTTAATCCGCTCACTCGTGGAGCGGTTGCCGATAATGATTACACCAAAGTGGGTCCAAGTTGCCGCACAACCAATTGCCATTGAGGATTTGACAGAATACCTTGAAGCAGCACTTTATTTGCCGGATTCCGGCTCTAGAGTATACGAAATCGGTGGGGCGGATCAGGTGTCATATGCGGATATCATGCGTATTTATGGAAGTTGTCGTAATATAGCTGTTAGAATGATTCCAGTGCCACTTCTATCGCCCTATATTTCCAGCTTATGGTTAGGACTGATTACGCCTTTATATGCACGAATCGGTCGCAAACTGATTCAGAGTATCGTTCATCCCACTGTAGTTCGTGAAAAATCTGCTTTAAAGGATTTCAACATAAAACCGATGGGGGTCAATGCTGCTATTCGCCGTGCTATCGATAAAGAAGACAAGGAGTTTTCAGAAACACGCTGGTCTGATTCTATCTCATCATCTGGAAAGATGCCTTCATGGTTGAGTAAGAGTTTTGGGTCTCGTCTATTTGATTCTAGGACAATAAAAGTAAATCTGCCACCTGAGGTCCTCTTTAAGCCAATTCAGAGAATCGGTGGAGAGACAGGTTGGTACTCATGGAACTGGTTGTGGCAGTTACGTGGATTTTTTGATTTGCTTGTGGGTGGAGTTGGTATGCGACGTGGTCGAGCACATTTTGATATTTTGAGAGTTGGTGATACTCTCGATTTTTGGCGTGTCGAAGAGTACGAGCCTAACCACTTGTTACGTCTGACTGCTGAAATGAAACTGCCTGGTAGGGCCTGGTTAGAGTTCGAAGTTTTAGGTGACGACCTTTCATCTACAATTCGTCAAACCGCAATTTTTGATCCGGTCGGATTACTCGGACTAGTTTACTGGTATGCGTTATACCCGTTACATCAGTTGGTTTTTGCTGGTATGTTGCGTGGAATTACCGATAAGGCACTGTACTCTTACGCAAACTTGCAAAAGGTGAATCTACTAAAAAGTGATGCCTCATAAGATACAACACCGAACAGCCTTTTTAATGTGCTTTGAAACTGTTCAAAATTTCAGACCTGTTTGCGGTTCAGAATAAGTAAATAAAATTCTGTAGTAAAACTAGTCACTCAACATTTGGAAAAAAACCTTATAATGAATTAATCCTTTTCGACATTAGCCTTCAATTTTGAAAAGGAACTAGGCGCCAAATGAATACGAGTTTATAAAATATAATTGTACGTCTTTGTATTAAAGACTCACGCTAGAAAAGAGTGAAATGAAAGAACATAATAAATCACAAACAGTCACAGCTAATATTCTGCTGGCCCATGGATCAAAAGATCCTAGATGGAGAACGTCATTTGAAAATCTCCTCGAAAAGATTAGAAAACATTCGCCAAATAAAATATTCTGCCTATGCTATTTGGAATTATGTAGACCCAGTCTGAGTGAAACCGTTAATGATTTAACGGATAATAATCCCAAAATATCAAACATTACTATTCATCCCATATTTCTTTCTGCTGGTGTTCATTTTAATAATGACATCAAGACAATGGTTTTTAATTTACAGTCAATTTATCCCCATCTTAAATTTAAGATAAATGATGTTGTTGGTAATAATAGCATTGTTTCAAACGCGATCCTAAAGGTAGTGACATCATGAATAGTAAAATTAAACGGGTACTTGTTACAGGAGCCACCGGCCATATTGGTTACAATATATGTTTGGCTATCCTAGAGTCCGAAATTGAACTTATTGTTTTAGGTAGGAAGAATGAGTCAATTTTTCGCCAGGACTTTTCTTTGCCCTGCAAATATTTTCAATGGAGTAACCCCGTAAAGGGTTTGCCTCCAGTTGAAGCTATGGACGTTGACGCTGTTATTCACCTCATGGGGGAGCCATTAGATGGGAAAAAGTGGACTGAGAAAAGAAAACTTGAGATTCGTTCATCTAGAATAAACAGCACAAAAAACATGGTAAATGCGATTGAGAATGCACTAGGACGTATTAAAGTTTTTGTGACTGCCTCAGCCATAGGCATATACGGAGACAAAGGAGATGACACATTAACGGAAAAGTCAAAAATCGGCGACAACTTTTTAGCAAATCTTTGTCAGGAATGGGAGCAGGAGGCAAAGAAATCCACCTGCCGAAATGTTCAACTCAGGTTTGGAATTGTTTTATCGCACGATAGTGGTGCGCTAAAAAAGATGGTGCCCATATTTGAAAATTCTTTTGGAGGACCCTTATCTTCAGGCACTCAATGGATGAGTTGGGTTCATATTGATGACGTTGTCGGAATTGTAATGAAAACCCTTCATGACCCTAAGTTAATTGGACCAATAAACATTGTTTCTCCCACGCCAGTAAGAAACAAAGAATTTACAGAACTATTAGCAAGTGCACTGAAAGTAAAAGCTATATTTCCCGTTCCTAAAATAGCTCTTAGGTTAGTATTGGGCGAAATGGCTGGTGTGGTTTTGTCCAGCCAAAAAGTTTTACCTGAAAAATTAACTGTAAATAATTATACTTTCAAATTTACCAATTTAGCNGACGCATTTAACTCAATTTTTAATTGGAAGGAATCCTGTCACGATAGATTATTTGATCAGCANCAGTGGACACCTAAACCTCTTAATGAAGTTTTTAATTATTTTAGTGATGTGAAAAACCTTGAAGAACTAACCCCTCCATTATTAAACTTTAAAGTTGAAGGGAAATCGACTGAAAATATTAAAGAAGGAACTAAAATTTATTATAAACTTAAAATACGTGGTATACCTGCCAAGTGGACGTCACTAATTACAAACTGGCAGCCAATGACTGAGTTTGCAGATCTACAGGTTAAGGGTCCTTACGCTAAGTGGTACCACCGTCATCTTTTTAGAACCTTAGCTGGGGGAGTTCTACTTGAAGACAAAGTTGTATACCGACTTCCTTTAGCTCGCTACGGTGGTAACCTCTTAAATTGGTTCATTCGAAAGGATATAAAAACAATTTTTAATTACAGGAAAAATAGAATTAAAGCTTGGCAATAGCCCTTAAAGTAATTTAAAGCACGAAAAGCTTCAAATAGCAGTAAAATGAATAATGATTCTGAAAAAATGAGTAGCAGAAGTTCCCAAACCGGTTCAAGCAAAAAGGATCATGGCTCAAATGTCAAGAAAGACAACATAATTCCTGAACAAAAAAAGTAACGTTGACTTGGAAGATGGAAACATATTTCATAAGTAGATATTAAAGTCACTTAAGAAATTAAATTGGAAGCGCTCATTTCTTATTTTTTAAACTCTAAAACTCAGCCATTTGATATGACATGAGCCTTTCTAAAAGAATTTTATTAGTTTTGGATTGTTAAAAGAAAATTTGTAATATATCTATAATTTGAATCTCTGTTACGATTAAACATGTTTCAAAGGAGGTTTTCCAAG
>JGI26262J51727_1001273_pt1 | contig 11997 bp, 9 predicted proteins | sample SaaInlV_150m_DNA_3_FD_51727 | JGI IMG/M metagenome (IMG submission 51727)
TAGGCCCAACCTCGAGTTCAAGTTAATCATAACAACTAATTGATTGCAACTTTTGTAAAGTTGTTATGGCGATAATCCAGTTTGACCTCTACACTTAATGATTCAGATGATATATAATTTATAGAATTTTTATAAATGGAACTTTTTATTCTTAGATTATGCTGGCACATTTTATAGAGTCAAAACCGTTTCAATGTGGGTATTTTAAAGATCAAAAATCTTTATTTGAAGAATACCTGCTGGAGGATATGTCAGAAACTGAGTTCGAGTACTTGTTGGCTCATGGGATGAGGCATTTTGGCGACTACTATTTTCGCCCGCGTTGCCTTGATTGTTACCAATGCATTCCTATTCGCGTTAGGACGGAAGAGTTTAAGATAACCAGAAGGCAAAAACGAGCTTTAAAATCAAGCGAGAATGTAAGAGTTAGGATTGGTGCTCCTCGATATACAAATGAAAAGTTTGATCTATATATTAGACATAAGAAAAAATTCTGTGCGTTGCAGGACGATGTCGAAGATGAACAGAATTTTCGTCTCTCCTTTTATGTGAACACAAAATTTGGAATCGAGTTTGAGTATTACCTTGACGAAAGCCTTGTTGGTATTGCTTTAGGAGACCATACTTCAAATACATTTTCCGCCATTTATACTTTTTACGATATTAGCGATTCTAAACTTAGTTTGGGTACGTTCAGTATTCTGAAACAATTAGAATTTTGCAGACAGCGCGGTGTGAAGTTTTTTTACCTTGGATATTACATAGGCGATAATCATTCACTTAAATACAAAGGCGATTTCAGGCCTAATGAGATTTATATTGATCAGTCGTGGCGACCTTTTAGGAATGCTGCAGGGGAATATCTTGTTTCCCAGAATAATATTTTGTGGCGGAATACAGACTTTTTGGTTAAAGCTAAAGGTGACCACTCTGAGGAAAAAGTCGATGTTTCGAAGGTAAAGGAAAGCCTGTTTTTTTAAAGTGTGGTGGACATTAGCTAGATTACCTTGAAAAATATAAGGTATAGCCATATTACCAACAGAACATTGAATACCACACCGATATGAAAAACCACGTTAAAAAGTTTTGAGTAGGTAAATTTGTACTTCACTCGCAATCTCCTGTTAATCAGGCCACTGTTAGTCCATAACCAGAGTTTTTAATCTTGAAGCCATATCTGAAGCGCGAATCAATTTACGCGTTGGCTTTTCTATTAGGTTTAGGCTCATGTACAACCGTTCCAGTTTTAAAAAATGATTTGATTCTGCGATAGCTTTGCCGCCCGCATCTCTTATTTCATTTCGCCAAATACTTAAACAAGTTAAATGACTCAAATTGGGTGATTGAGACAGTGCAATCGCTCCTTCATCACCTATTTTATTGGAGCACAGGTACAGTTTCTTGATTTTGGATAACGTCTGCGAGGCGGCAATCGCCTTGACTCCCTGGTCTCCCATTCCTGTGCTATCCATGTGGAGAGCGGTAAGGGAAGGTAAGCATGTGGACCTCGCTAATGCCTCAGCCCCTTCAGGTCCGATAGGATTTGAGTCTAGAAACAGGGTTTCTAGGTTTTTTAAATTTAATGAAGTAGCAAGCGACTGAGCTCCATTCACTCCTATTTGGTTAGCCTCCAGCATAAGGCAACTAATATTTTGAACTAATTTTGACTCTGCTAGTATTTTTGCTCCCGAATCACTTATTTTGTTATGGTTTAAAAATAGTTTTTCTAATTTTGGAAGGCACCGACTTTTAGATAAAAGTTCAATTTCCGCATCGCCTAACCCGTTGTCACTTAGATCAAGCTGTTTAACTTTTTGGAGCGTTTCTCCAGCTTGACATAAAAGACGCAGGTGCTCAGGGGTGACATTTTTATCTTCTAAGTCTAAAAAACCTCCCTCTGGAGTTAAATGAGAAAGTATGTGCTCTTCTAACTTGGATTTGGCTTCTATCTTCAAAAAAAACTCTTTTCTTTAGCCATAAATAGTAAGGATTCTATCACTAATCTATATAATTTTAACCCAAATTACAAACGGTGTTATGTGGATAATTTTCCTAATTATTGTGGTATAAGAGCGAGTTAAATTGAGGTTAAAGAATAGATGCTGTAGATGTGCACTTGCATGTGAAATAGTTGGGAGCTCAACTCGCAGAAACAGTATTATTGTGAAAAAGAAATGAGTTTTTCTGGAGAATTTCATGATTATCGGAGTTCCTAAAGAGATTAAAGAAGATGAGTACCGTGTTTCATTGACCCCCGCAGGAGTGCATGATCTGTCCATGGATGGGCATACAGTTCTCGTGGAAGATGGGGCTGGCGAGGGGAGTGGACTTTCAAACCAATTATATGAAAAGCATGGAGCACACATTGCGGATAGGAATGATATTTTTTCCCGTTCAGCAATGATCATCAAGGTCAAAGAGCCTTTACCAGAGGAGTTCGATCTTTTGAGAGAAGGTCAAATTCTTTATACCTACCTTCATTTGGCTCCTGCACCTGATTTGGCTCGCGCACTTCTCGACCGGAAGGTGACGGCTATAGCTTATGAGACTGTTCAATTGCCAGATAATGCGCTNCCACTATTGATCCCGATGAGTGAGGTCGCGGGGAGGATGTCAATTCACGAGGGTTCAAAATACCTTGAAAGNGAGAATAAAGGACGAGGCATTCTCCTTGGCGGTGTTCCGGGTGTGGATCCTGGGCATGTGGTAATTATTGGAGGCGGGGTTGTTGGTGCCAATGCTGCTAAAATGGCGATTGGCACCGGAGCTTCTGTGACATTATTGGATATCAATTTGAGTCGATTGCGTTACTTGGACGATATCTACGGTGGACGTTTAAAAACGCTGATGTCAAATCGTGTGAATCTTACCGAATCACTTCGTACTGCTGACTTGGTTATTGGGGCAACCCTCATTCCTGGAGCACGAGCGCCAAAGCTTATCACCCGAGAAATGCTTTCATTGATGATGCCTGGTTCAGTAATTGTTGATGTCGGAATTGACCAGGGGGGGGTAGTAGAAACCTCTCGCCCTACGACCCACAGTGACCCCATATACATAGTAGATGATATTGTTCACTATTGTGTAGCTAACATGCCTGGAGCGGTAGCGCGTACTTCAACCTTTGCGTTGACTAACGCAACCTTCCCTTATGCTTTAGAGTTAGCGAATAAGGGGTTCAANCATGCTTTTCAAGAGAACCCAGCCCTGGCGAAAGGGTTAAATGTATTCAATGGCCACATTACGCATCCTGCAGTGGCGNATGCTCTTGATATGGAGTATGTTTCTTTAAACAAAATTCTCAATTGATACAGTAAATTCACTAACTCAATTCACTTTTAACAGAACTGATGAAGTCGTCTAACTTTGTTCATCTGCACGTGCACACTTCTTTTAGCTTGCTCGATTCTTCTCTGAGGCAGGATGCCATGTTCAGACGCGCGGCAGAGTTCAAGATGCCTGCTGTTGCCATGACTGATCATGGAAATATGTTTGGGGCGGTTGAGTTTTATAACGGAGCAAAAAAACATGGGCTGAAACCCATCATTGGTTGTGAGGTGTATGTAGCNCCAGAAAGCCGTCATGANAAAAAAGAAAAATACGACCTCCGAGACGCTTCTTATCATCTCATTCTTTTAGCTCAAAATGAAAAAGGATACAAAAACCTTCTTAAGTTGGTAACGTTCGGATATATGGAGGGTTTTTATTACAAGCCACGGATTGACAAAGAACTATTGGCAGAATATGCGGATGGTTTAATTGCTTTGAGTTCTTGTGGGCGGGGCGAGATTGCCCACAATATTAATAAGGAGAATATCCCACGTGCCATTAAAATGGCCAGCCAGTACAGGGACATTATGGGGCNGGATAATTTTTTTCTCGAACTCCAGAATCATAAAATGGAATATCAAGAAAAAATAAATNATGAACTAGTCAAGATTGGAGATAAACTTTCTCTACCTGTGGTTGCAACGAACAATTGTCATTATTTGGACCGTGAAGATTTTCATGCTCATGAGATTCTTCTCTGCCTGCAGACTGGCAAGACTATGAGTGACCAGTATCGCATGCGTTATCCCTCCGATGAATACTACTTTAAATCACCCGAGGAAATGTCGGAGTTGTTTCGAGATACTCCGGAAGCGATAGAAAACACTTTGAAAATCGCAGAACGGTGTGAGTTGGAATTAGATTTTGATAAGCTTAATTTTCCAGATTATCCAGTTCCAGAAAACTACACTCTTGAATCTTATTTAATAGAGCAGACAAATAAAGGATTGGATGAACGGTTTCACGAGATGACCCAATATGACATAACCTACGAGCCGTCGCTTTATAGAAAAAGGTTGCAAGAGGAGCTTGATATTATTGAGCGGATGGGATACCCCGGGTATTTCTTAATTGTGTGGGATTTTATAGGTTACGCTCGAAGAAATGGGATTCCGGTGGGTCCTGGTCGCGGTTCTGCTGCAGGAAGTCTGGTTGCCTATTCTCTTTGTATAACGGACATTGACCCACTTCGGTACGACCTCCTTTTTGAACGGTTTTTAAACCCTGAACGAGTCAGCATGCCTGATATTGACATCGACTTCTGTATGAACAAGCGTGACGATGTTATTAAATATGTCAGTGAAAAGTATGGAGGTAGTCAGAACGTGGCACAGATAATCACGTTCGGCAGCATGAACGCGAAGGGAGTTTTAAGAGATGTGGGGCGGGTTTTAGATATGCCTTATGGAGAAGTTGACAAAATAGCAAAGATGGTTCCTAACCGGTTAAATATCTGTCTCAAGGATGCTTTTAAAGAAGAGCGACGCTTTGAGAGTATGAAAAGAGATAATGAAAAAGTGACAGAACTGCTCGATATTGCTTTAAATTTAGAAGGGCTACCTCGCCACTGCTCTACTCATGCGGCTGGTGTTGTTATTTCATCAAAACCCCTGACAAACTTTCTCCCTTTATATAAATTCCCAAGTAAAGGTAAGGGAGACCAGGATGAAGTCGTAACTCAGTATTCGATGGGGAGCGTTGAAAAACTAGGTCTGTTAAAAATGGATTTTCTAGGCCTTAAAACTCTTACCGTAATTGATAACGCTCTCCGTCTTATAAAAGAATCACTAGGAGTGGATTTGAATATTGCAGCGATTCCGATGGTCGACCCGGAGACTTATAAACTTCTTTGCAGTACTCGTACGCTAGGTGTTTTTCAACTGGAAAGTTCTGGTATGCGTGATTTGCTCAAAAAAATGCAGCCCGATTGTTTTGAAGATATCATTGCGCTTCTTGCTCTGTACAGACCCGGCCCGCTAGAGAGTGGAATGGTGGACGATTATATTAAGCGAAAACATGGCAGGCTTGAGGAGAAATATGAATTGCCCCAATTAAAAGATGTTCTCAAAGAAACTCATGGAGTTATTCTCTACCAAGAACAGGTAATGAGAATAGCCAGTATTTTAGCTGGATTTAGTCTCGGCGATGCTGACCTTTTGCGACGAGCTATGGGGAAGAAGAAACCCGAAGAAATGGAGGCNCAGAGAGAAAAATTTATTACTGGCGCCGAGGGNAAAAATATCGATATTAAAAAAGCAACAAAGGTGTTTGATCTTATGGAAAAGTTTGCCGGATATGGATTTAATAAATCGCATAGTACCGCTTACGCACTAGTTTCATATCAAACGGCGTACCTGAAGACTCATTATCCGCTCCAGTTTTTTGGCGCGCTCATTACGGCCGATATGGATAATACGGATAAGGTCAGCCGATATATCAATGATTGTCGTGACATGAAGATTAAGGTTATGCCACCTGCGGTAAATGAGAGCATGAAAGATTTTACCATAGCAGACAACCACTTGATTTTTGGACTCGGTGCGATTAAAAATGTTGGNTCGAGTGCNATTGATTCCATTATTAAATCTCGGGAAAAGAGAGGNCAGTTTTCTTCGTTAAGAGAATTATGCGAGAGTGTTGACTTGCGCCTTGTCAATAAGCGGGTGGTTGAAAGCCTCGTTAAAAGTGGTGCTTGTGATTCATTAAACCAAAATCGGGCCGTAATGATTGAGGACATACCTAATGCGATAGAATTGGGACAAGCAAAGCAAAGAGACCATGAACTTGGGCAGAGCAGTATGTTCGAAGTTTTTGAGGAGGAAAAAGAAGAGGAGGGGAACGCAAGTATTGCTGAAGACTGGAGTGACCACGAGCGCTTGAAGTTCGAAAAGGAAACCATAGGGTTTTATATCTCAGGTCACCCGCTTGAACAATATACTAACGAATTGTTGTGGTTTACGGATGCATCTTCGATGAGTATTTTGGAAGATAATACGGGCAGGGAAGTGAGTATCGCAGGAATTCCAGATAAAGTTTTGCCNAANACGACTAGGAAGGGTGACAAGATGGCTATTGTTACCTTGGAGGATTTAAATGGGTCGGTAGAGGTNATCTTATGGCCTGAAATTTACGCTGCCATCGAGAACACTCTATCCGAGAACGATCCAATTTTAGTACAAGGTACCGTTGACTCTGACGGGAATCAGCCCAAAGTGATCGCTAAAAAAGTTTGTTTGCTAAAAGAAGCCAAGGAACACTGGGAGGGTAAGGTGCATATACGATTTCGCACTCTAGGGTTAGAAAAAGANACGCTGAATTCAATTAAAAAAATTCTTGAAAAANACAAAGGCGGTAATGAGACTTTTGTNGAATTNTTATTTCCTAATAATAAAGTGAGAAAACTATCGGTTGAGGAAAACCTCAAGGTTAAACCTTGTGATGAGATTATTCAGGAAATCGAGGCGGTGCTTGGGAAAGATTCAATAAGGTTCGAGTAGTTTTTTCATGTGTTGAAAATTTAANGATTAATGATAAGTAAATGGCATGCTTCCCCGCTTTTTTATGGTAGAAGAGTGAACTTGGTTTGAGAGGTAGAAGTTTTGCCGTATGATTAATACACTCTTATTTTAAATATGAATTTAATGACCAGAGGAAAAATAGAAAAAGTAAAGGTTTTTAAGGATAACTTAGCCAATGGTATGACAGTGGTTGTGGTTGAACAACCACATATCCATAGCATTGAAATGGCAATGTTTGTTCGTTCAGGTTTAAGGTTTGAGAATATGCAGAATAATGGCATCTCTCATTTTATTGAGCACATGCTTTTTAGAGGTAATTCGGCATACCCAAGTTCGTATTTACTCAATCGGGAATTTGAACTTATTGGCAGAGACCTTAGAGCCTCCACTATGAGTGACCACACATATTATGGTTTTAGTCCGCATATCTCCAATATAGATCGCGCAATGAATCTATTCTCNGAGTTTTTTTTGGAGCCTATATTTCCAGAGATAGAATTAGAGCGTGGGATTATTCTTGAGGAATGTTTAGAAGATTTAAATGAGAAGGGAATTGATGTTGATATAAATAATCTTGCTTGTAAGGTTTTGTACCCAGAGGATGGATTAGCTCGACCTACGATTGGTACTGAGGAAAGTATCAGGAGTATAAATGTGAAAGTTTTAAAGGAGCACTACTCACAGTTTTATACTCCAGATAATATGATTTTGGTGGCAGCTGGATGTGTTGGTCACAAGAGTTTTATTGAATGCGCAAAAAAATATTTTTCTAGATTGGTTGGNAATGGTTTCACTCGGTCGAATCATTTTGATAAAACCTTAAATGAAACCCAACTTCAACCAGCGTTCTTGTTTCAATACGACTCTGATAGCCAAGTTCAGTTGCAAATATGCTTTAGGGCGGTTTCTTATAATCACCCTGACTATTTTATTGCGACTTTGATTTCTCGTTTGTTTGACGATGGCGTAACTTCTAGGTTGCAAAAAGTTTTACGAGAAGAGAAAGGACTAGTTTATTCGGTTGAATGTAGAACAACAAGTTTGCCCGACACCGGCACGGTTGATTTTGACGTGTCTGTTCGTTCTGAAAAAGTTTTTGAAGTGACAAAAATTCTTTTAAATGAAATCAAGAAATTCACTTCAACTGGAACTGAAGAAGATGAACTAGAATTAGTCAAACAACGTTATGGATACGACTTGGACTATGAATTGGATGATCCATATAGGCAAATCATCCGTTATGGATTTTGCCACCTTTACTCCACCGAGTATACTGTTGAGGAGGAACGAGAAAAAATTTCTAGAATCACCCCGTTGGAAATTCTGAGGGTGTCGCGTGATATTTTTGTTCCTGAAAAACTTAATTTTGTTCTCGTTGGCCCCTGTAGTTCCGACTTAGAAATTAGCTTGCAACAGCTAGTCCACGAATTCTGACACCTTTACAGATTATTTTTTTTCAAATTGATGCTTATGAAACGATCAAAAAGTTATACTTTTTGTTTTTTCTTTGTACTGATGTTGTTTGGGATGGTTATTACCTTTGTCTCAGGCTGTGGTTCGAACTCAATGGAATATTGTGTGGAAACGGGTGAGTGTGAATTAGCGGTAGATGTTGTCAAAATTTCAAGCCGGATACCAATGGATCCAAATGATCCTTTTTGGGCAGACTCTGGTCGTTTTCAAAAAAAAACCATCGAACTGGGCCCCCAAATGATAACAAATCCTAAATGGCCCGATCCTTCTACTAAAGCAGTCAACATATCAGCAGTTCAGAATGATTCTGAAATAGCCATTTTATTAGAGTGGAACGATACGACTATGGAAAATAAAATTGAGGTGTCAGCTACTCATACGGACCAAGCCGCAATTATGTTTCCCCTGCATCCTGGTAAGGAAGTTCCTTTGATTACAATGGGGAGTGAAAACGAAATTGTTAACATTTGGCAATGGAGAGCAATTTGGGAAGCTTCTTTGCTTCCAGAATCTCGAGATAGATATAGGGGGACCAAAAATTTCGACTCCCAATAACATTCGTCGATCTTCAGTTGAGGATTTAACAGCGGCTGGTTTCAGTACTCTTACCACTCAGGACGAGCAAGATGTTTTAGGTCGTGGCGCATGGCAGAATAAGACTTGGCGCGTGGTCTTCAAGAGAACTTTAGTGAATTCTGATAATGCAGATATTCAATTTAGATATCCAATCGTTATGGCTATTGCCGTGTGGAATGGCGGTAATCGTGAACGCAATGGTCAAAAGGGGATTTCAAACTGGATACTTCTTCGATTATAGGTGCTTTTGAAGTTCGATATAGGTGGAGAGGTTAGGTCCTTTTGTTTTTAAGGTTTNTTTTGAAGTTGTTAAATCTNTCAGTNAGNGAACGGCCAACGTTTTCTTTTAACTCTTGAGGCACCCAATTAATTTTATCCACCGGCCAATTTTCGACATCTTTAATATTTAANCCTTCCTTTTGATAGGGTTTCTCCAAAGACTCTTCAAGTCCATGAACAATCGCGTTAGAGTAAATATTTAAATATTCCTCTTCGATTTCCTCTGGATCATGTAGTCCTGNAAGAAATTTTTCCAGTAAAGTTTTTATGATAGGGTCTGCGTGTTCATGGAAATCTGGTGTCAAAGCATCGTACAATGTGTAAAAAATAATAATAACATCTTGGAGAAGAAACTTATATTCGTCTGTTGGCCTTTTGACAGGACGTTTGCTCTTATCTAATAATTCTTTGATCACTTTTATGTTTCGGATTGTATCGTAGATAACAGAATCCTCCCATGGAGCATTGTTCCAAACATAAAATGCTCGTAGAAAATTCACCTTTCTGTCTTTTTCCCACATTTGAAGTACTGTTGTAGGGCGTTTTTTATTTGTATATGGAATGGGGTCTCCCCAGCGTGGGTCAACAAAATGAAAGCCATAACCTGCGAAACTATGACTGATACTCTGATGGTAAGCGACCATAAGACGTTCAAAGTTTTCTTTCTTATCAAGAGGGGTATTTTGAGGTAAGTTAACAAGGCAGTACAGTCTGATAATATTGGTTTGTGCCTTCCCCTCGTCATTTGCAATTAGATATTGTCCACCCCATATTCCAGACGTAATCACAATTTCTTCTTGTAATTCGCTAGATAATTGAGTGGAAACTTTATATGCTAACGTCTTATATATTTCGTTGAGGTAGTAGAGGTTGAACTTACCATTGTCATGAAGTAGACGTTCTGGAAGTTTTGGTATTTCACTCATCAGTAATAGCGCCAATTGATGCAGAGGAAACCAGTTTCTCGTATTTTGCTAAAACCCCTTTCTTGTATTTTGGTGCATTCGGTTTCCATTTTTCTTTTCGAAGTTTGATTTCTTCATCAGAAAGTATTGCATCAAGTACGCGGTTTTCTATATCTATAATTATTTTATCATTTTCTTCAATTATCCCAATAACTCCACCTACCTGTGCTTCTGGAGCCACATGACCCACAACAAGCCCATGGGTACCTCCAGAAAATCTGCCATCCGTGATGAGGCCGACCTTGTCTCCGAGTCCTTTGCCGACAAGTGCTGACGTTGGCGCTAGCATTTCTCTCATCCCGGGACCTCCTTTAGGTCCTTCGTAACGTATGACTACAATATCCCCATCAATAATTTTGTCGTTAATGATTGCATCTAGGCATTCTTCTTCAGAATTAAAAACCCGTGCAGGGCCTTCAATTTTTTTGGTTTGGATTCCTGAAACTTTGGCAACAGAGCCCTCCGGGCTTATATTGCCTTTTAGAATGACCAAGTGACCCTCAGGAGAAAGTGGTTTTTCAATTGGGAGAATTATTTTTTGGCTTGGATTAGCTTGGTTGGAAACATCTTTGAGGTTTACCGATACAGTTTCTCCTGTGACCGTCATACAGTCTCCATGCAAAAGACCCTTGTTTAGTAAAATTTTCATTACTTGTGGAATGCCTCCAGCTCGATGAAGGTCTACAGTAACAAATTGGCCAGATGGTTTAAGATCACAAAAATGAGGAACTCTTTTTCTAATTATTTCAAAATCATCAATTGTTAAGTCTACGTTCATATAACTGGAGATAGCAAGAAGGTGTAAAACAGCGTTTGTTGATCCACCTACTGCCATAACAACTGATATTGCATTTTCAAAAGCTTTCCTTGTAAGAATGTCTTTTGGTGTGATATTTTTTTCTAACATAGGGAAAAGGGCTTGAGCACTTTTTTGGGCGTTCATTTCTTTTTCCTTATCTTCGTTTGACATTGTAGAGCTATAGGGGAGGCTCATGCCCATTGCTTCAATTGCTGAAGACATAGTGTTTGCAGTGTACATTCCCCCGCAAGAACCAAATCCTGGGCACGCATTTTTTTCTATGTCGGTAAGTTGATCATGATTAATAGAACCAGCACTATGCTGTCCAACAGCTTCAAATGAACTGACAACCGTTAGGTCTTTCCCATCAAGATGCCCAGGTTTAATAGTTCCCCCATAAACAAAAATACTTGGGATGTCTAGCCGAGCCATGGCGATGAGGGCGCCCGGCATATTTTTGTCACATCCACCTACGCAAATGACTGCATCCATATTAGCGCCACGACAAACCGCTTCAATGGAGTCTGCGATCACTTCGCGGCTCACCAAAGAACATTTCATTCCTTCCGTGCCCATAGATATCCCGTCACTGACTGTAATTGTGCCAAACATTTGTGGCATGCCATTCGAGTGTTTGATTTCTGATTTTGCCACATCAGCTAACTTTCCAAGACCCGCATTGCAAGGATATCCCGTCACTGACTGTAATGGTGCCAAACATTTGTGGCATGCCATTCAATCGTTTGATTTCTGATTTTGCNACATCAGCTAACNTTCCAAGACCCGCATTGCAAGGAGTTACATCGCTTTGACCGTTTGCTATNCCAATAATAGGTTTATTGAAATCATTGTCGTTGAANCCAACCGCACGAAGCATGGCACGGTTAGGGGAGCGCCTGTCACCTTGAGTGATGACACGNCTTTTACGATTTAAAGCGGGTTTAACCTCATCTGTCATGGTGAGCTCCTTANTGTCGGTAAAGAAAAAAAATCTAATTCAGTGAAGTGAAAACGAGTCGGATTTTTCATCTTATAATGTTAGACCGAAATTTTAAAC
>JGI26262J51727_1001292_pt1 | contig 11893 bp, 9 predicted proteins | sample SaaInlV_150m_DNA_3_FD_51727 | JGI IMG/M metagenome (IMG submission 51727)
AGGGATTAAAGTCGTTAAGCCTTGCTCAAGATATTGAAAAAGTTGGCTATAACTTTCATTTGTCGTGTTGTTATCCATGATATGAAAAATATCCAATGCATAGTTATGGGAAGTAGTGTAGATCTTAGCCTCTAGAATATCCAATTGATTTTCATAGAAAAAATGAGTTATTTTTTCAAATAAAAATGGTCGATTTTTAGAATAAATAAGGACTTCAATAAAACTTCCTTTATGATGGTGAATTCTAACTATTGGTATATGTGAATCTGTATGAGCCATTAGCAATCTTGTTTGCCAGGCAATTTCATTAGCATCAAACTTTATAAAGTAATTAATATCTAGCTTCTGCCAAAGTTCTTCATAGTGACCTTTTTCAATGGAATATTTAGATAGTATTTTTATGGCTAATTGTTTTCGATCATCAACCATTTCATCTGGTGATTTATTTTGTTCATTTAATAATTTTTTTGTTGAAATATACAAATCATAAAGGAGGCTTGCTTTCCATTGGTTCCAAACATGTGGGCTAGTCCCCCTTATATCTGCAATGGTCAGTAGATATAATGCATCAAGGTATGTTTGGGAATTTACTAAGTCTTTAAACTCATGAATGACAAGGGGGTCTGATATATCACTTTTCTGTGCAATTTGAGACATTTTAAGATGAGATTTAACCAGCCAAGCAATCAATTGTGTGTCGTCATTAGGCAGATTTATTTTTTTACAAAACTTCATTGCAATTCTAAATCCTAGTTCAGAGTGATCTCCACCTCTGCCTTTAGCAATATCATGAAAAATTGCACCTAAATATAAAAGATAAGGTTTTTTAAATTTAAGAAAAATTTCATGACATTCAGGAAATTCATGCTTTAAACTTACCTTGCTAAATCTTCTAATATTCTCAATAACATTGAGCGTATGTTCATCAACTGTATAGATGTGAAATAAATCATGCTGCATCTGCGCTACAACTTTTCCAAATGCGGGTATAAAATTACCTAAAATATTACATTTATTCATAAGGCGTAAGGAGCGGTTCACCTTATCACTTCCTGAGATAATATTGATGAATTTAGATTGATTTATTTTGTTATTTCTAAATTTTTCATCAATAGATGGCCCAAAGTTATTCAATGCTACTAATAGATTCGCCCCGAAACCGAGAGTCTTTTTATATTTTTGGAAAAGTATAAAAGGCTCAAAAACATATTTGCCAATGATGGGAATATTTTTTTTATCTATATCTATTAAATTGTTTGAGAAAATAAAAGGATATTGATTTTTGATTTGCTTAATTTTTGCATCTTTTGGATCAAGAATTTTAAGCATAATTTCATTTAATAATATAATATAATTAACTGATTTATAATAACTTTTCATCAGAATCTCACTGGATTTTTTATTTTTATTTACTTTGTGGCCTAATGCATCTGATAGCTTCGCTTGAACATCAAATGTTAGTCTATCATCAGTAGATTTTGATAAAATATGCAGGAGGATTCTGAGTTTATTAACCTTATTAGACGTTAATCTAATTTTTTTAAATTGATCATCTGTTATTAGCTTTTTTTGGTTTAATTCTTGAAAGGTTTTGCCTTTGTTTTGACTTGTAGCAATCCACAGTATCATTTGTATATCCCTGAGACCACCAGGGCTTTCTTTGATGTTGGGCTCGAGTTGGTAAGCTGAATCTTGGAACTTTCGATGGCGAAGCATTTGTTCTGTTATTTTTTCTTTAAAGAATTTTTTGACTTCAACGATTTTGTTAATTGTTGAATTAAATTTAGCATAAAGATTATGATTTCCATATACAATGCGCGCCTCAAGAAGATTGGTTGCTGTTGAGATATCTGCATTAAATTCCTCCTTAACCTGCGAGAGATTTCTTACGCTATGCCCAATTTTTAGACCAATATCCCAGCACTTTGTAATGAATTGACTAATAACTTCATCATCTCCTAACTCTTTTTCATCATGAAGAACTAGTAAATCAACATCTGAATAGGGGAATAACTCTTTTCTACCGTAGCCACCAACAGCAATGAGAGAATTTTTTTTTGAAATGTTACAGTCTAGCCAGAGTTTAATTAAAAGGCTATCAACAAGTTTAGTATGATTTTTTAAAAAAATTGAACTGTTATTTTTTTTTAAAAAACTATCACAGAGATTATGAAATTTTTTTTGATAATTTTTTTTTTCAGTGGCGACAATTTTTGAGTGCATGTTTAAGTTAATCTAAAAATGGTTCCGGTGTACCATCAGAAACAGTCAAGACTTCATAGCCTGAATCTGTTACCAAGATAGTATGCTCCCATTGNGCNGATAAGCTTCTATCCTTAGTGACGACAGTCCACTTGTCTGGCAAAACTTTAATTTCTTTTTTNCCTGCATTTATCATTGGTTCGANAGTAAAAATCATACCCGCTTCGAGCTCAAGGCCTTCACCAGAAGCNCCGTAATGAAGNACCTGGGGTTCATCATGAAAGACTTTACCGATTCCATGACCACAAAATTCTCTGACTACGCTGTAAGAACTAGATTCAGCATGATTTTGAATCGCATAACCTATATCACCAAGATAAGCCCCCGCTTTTACTTGCCTGATACCCAGCCACATAGACTGATAAGTCACCTCACAAAGCCGCCTTGCTTGGATAGAAGGCTCTCCAACAAAAAACATTCTACTTGTATCTCCATGATAACCATCTTTTATGACTGTAATATCTATATTGACGATATCTCCCTTTTTTAATATTTTTTTCCCAGGAATACCATGACATATTTGATTGTTAACCGATGTGCAAATTGATTTTGGGAAGGGGGTGTGTCCAGGAGGGGCGTAATTAAGGGGGGCGGGAATGGTGCCTTGCTCTTTGGCCATAAAATCATGACAAAGCTTATCAATTTTTTCAGTTGTGATGTTTGGTTTAATGTAAGGCGTGATAAAATCCAGAACTTCCGATGCTAATTTTCCAGCCACTTTCATTTTCTTTATATCTTCTTGATTATTAATTGTTATTGGCATATAAAATTATAATTATTTATTAAATTTGATTAATGAAATATGTTATCATGTCGNCGTTTTATTTTTAAAAATTTCCACTAAGTTTTTTTAAGGGTGCTTAGCATTTTTTAAACTTAGTGTAGTTAATAACCCTTAAAGGAGAAAATTATGTCTGTAACAATGAGGCAAATGCTTGAAGCTGGTGTTCACTTTGGACATCAAACCAGATACTGGGACCCAAAAATGGCACCTTACATTTTTGGCGACAGAAACAAAATCCACATAATCAATCTTGAAAAAACTCTTCCAATGTTTGAAGAGACAATGAAATATGTCAAAACATTGGCCGCCAACAAAGGACGAATCCTTTTTGTTGCTACCAAAAGGCAAGCTAGAGAGATTATCAAAGAAGAGGCTATAAGAGCTGATTGTGCCTATGTAAATCATCGTTGGCTTGGAGGCATGTTAACTAATTTCAAGACAGTTAAGCAGTCAATTAAGCGACTAAATGAATTACAACTTATGCTTGAAGATGGCAGTGTTGAAAAAATCACTAAGAAAGAAGCTTTAGGGATAAGNAAAGATTATGAGAAGTTAGAGAGATCCATAGGTGGAATTAAAAATATGAATTCATTGCCGGATGCAATTTTTGTNATTGATGTAGGTTATGAGAGTGGTGCTGTTGTTGAGGCAACTAAACTTGGAATACCTATCATCGGAGTTGTCGATACAAATAATTCAATTGATGACATTGCGTATGTTATTCCTGGTAATGATGACTCAAGTAGAGCTATAAGACTTTACGCAAGAGGAATTGCAGATGCAGTACTTGAAGGAAAAAAGAACGCGATTGATGATCTAGCAAAGATGGTTAAAGAAGATGATGCGGAAAAAGTTGAATCTAAATTAGAAAAAGATAGTGAATAACATTAATTAGGAGTTTATAAGGTATGGCTGAAATAACAGCAAAAATGGTAATGAGCTTAAGAGCTAAAACAGATGCGCCTATGATGGATTGTAAAAAAGCTCTTAATGAGGCAGATGGCGATGCTAGCAGGGCTGAGGAAATTCTAAGGGTACGTTTTGGAAATAAGGCTTCTAAAGCATCAAGCAGAGTAGCTGCTGAAGGTATCGTTGCTTGTTACATTGAGGGTAATAGAAAAAATGGTGCTCTTGTTGAGGTGAACTCAGAAACAGATTTCTGTGCAAAAAATGATGAATTTATTTCGTTTGTTGAGGCTCTCACGAAAGCTACTATTGAGAATGATATAAATGATGTTGAACAATTATCTAATCTATCAATCGATGGTAAAACTGTTGAAGAGCTTAGGACACAATTGATTGGTAAAATTGGAGAAAACATCACTATCAGAAGAGTAGAAAAAATAAGTGCTAAAGACAATCTTTTTTCATACAACCATGGTGGTAGAGTGGGCGTAATTGTTGACATTCAATCATCTGATGAAAACCTTGGTAAAGATGTTGCAATGCACATTGCAGCTACAAAACCAAAAGCGCTTGATCAAAATGGAGTGTCACAAGACTTAATTGATGCCGAAAGAAGGGTGGCTATTGAAAAAGCCAAAGGGGCTGGAAAACCTGATGAAATGCTTGAAAAAATAGCAACAGGGACAGTTAACAAGTTTTTAAAAGAAATTACATTGGTAAATCAAACGTTTGTCAAAGATGAAAAGTTAACAATTGAACAATTACTAAAAAACAATAACGCAGCAATAAATGGATTTAAGTTTTTTATTGTTGGGGAAGGCATTGAGAAAAAGGAAGTTGATTTTGCATCAGAGGTCGCTGCTGCTCAGCAGTAAGTGATGATAAGCGACAAAAAAGGATTGTAATTCAATCCTTTTTTTTTATTTAAAACAGTCTAGAATAATTAATTATGGGAAAATTAAAATATAAAAGAGTCTTATTGAAGCTTTCTGGAGAGGCGCTTATGGGAAGCGATGCTTTTGGAGTCAATCCTGATACGATTAGTAAGATTGTTAATGAAATTAAACTCATGGTTGATTCAGGTGTAGAGCTCGCAATTGTCATTGGCGGCGGGAATATTTTTCGGGGAGTAGCGCTTGGGTCAAAAGGCATGGATCGTGCGACTGCGGATTATATGGGCATGCTTGCAACTGTCATGAACGCAATTGCCTTACAAGACGCAATGAAACATATTGGGATTATCAGTAGAGTCCAGTCAGCAATAAATATTGAGCAAATAGTCGAGCCTTATATAAGAGGTAAAGCAATAAGATATATAGAGGATAACAAGGTCGTAATTTTTGCCGCGGGAACAGGAAACCCTTTTTTTACAACTGATACCGCTGCCGCTTTAAGAGCGATTGAGCTAAATGCTGAGGTTGTTATAAAAGCAACCAAGGTCGAAGGAATTTTTTCTGATGACCCTGAAAAAGTAAGTAATGCTGAGCTATTTAAAAAAATTACTTTTGATGAGGTGATAAATAGAAAATTAAAGGTAATGGATTCAACGGCATTTACATTGTGCAGGGATCAAGGGATGCCAATTGCGGTTTTAAGTTTATTTAAAAAAAATGCTTTATTTGACTTTATTCATGGTGAAGAAGAGGGCACATTAGTTACTTTAAAATAAAATATAAGGAAATATGATGGAAGAGCTGTTAGTTGATTCAAAGGGTAAGATGCAGAAGACGATAGAGTCATTTCAAAACAATCTATCAAAAATAAGAACAGGAAGGGCAAATGTAAGCTTACTGGATCATATTTCTATAGATTATTATGGGACACTAACCCCTTTAAGCCAGGTTGCGGCAATAAACGTAGCAGACTCATCAACCCTTACCATCCAACCGTATGAAAAAAATTTCTCGGCAGTAATTGAAAAAACAATAAGAGAAAGTGATCTGGGGCTTAACCCTGTTGGTGTAGGGGATTTGATACGAGTGCCTATGCCACCTTTAACAGAAGAGAGAAGGAAGGATTTAATTAAAGTAGTTAAATCTGAGGGGGAGGGCAGCAAAGTCTCGGTGAGAAATATTCGTAGAGATTCTAATGATGAATTAAAAAGATTAACAAAGAATAAAGAAATTAGTGAGGATGAAGAAAGAAGATTCCAGGAGCTTATCCAAAAAAATACAGATATGTTTATTTCCGAAATAGATGCCATGATAGATTTAAAAGAAAAAGATTTATTAACGATATAGAGAAAAAAACTGTACTACTTTAAAAAAAAATTACTTAAATCAAATAAAACACCAAAACATGTTGCTGTAATAATGGATGGCAATGGAAGATGGGCAAAAAAAAAATTATTACCGCGTCTTGTAGGACACAGTAAAGGGTTAGCATCAGTTCAAAAAATAATTGAATGTGTAATTAAGTATAATATCGGCACTCTTACACTTTACGCATTTAGTACAGAAAATTGGAAAAGGCCCCTAAAAGAGGTTGAGGGACTTTTAAATATTTTTTCTGAATCAATTTCAAAAGAATCAAAAAAAATTCATTCAAACAATATAAAAATAAAATTTATTGGCGATATTTCGGCGCTTACCAAAAAACTTCAAAATAAAATAAAAAAAATTGAAAAAGAAACATCAGGAAATACGAGGTTAATTCTTAATATAGCTTTAAATTATGGCGGAAGGCTTGATATAGTAAATTCGGTAAATAGTTTTTACGATAATAAAAAAAATAACACAAAAAAAATTACTGAAAAATATATAAATGATGGCTTGTATACAAAAGGACTGCCTGATGTTGATCTATTAATCAGGACAGGGGGGCAGCAAAGAATGAGTAATTTCCTATTGTGGCAATCAGCCTATGCTGAACTTTATTTTTCAAAAAAATTATGGCCAGATTTTGATGAAAAAGTATTTGTAAGTGCTTTATATTTTTTTCAAAATGTCGAAAGAAAATTTGGGTCAATTCCAGACAAACTATAATGTTAAAAAAAAGAATCCTCTCAGCCATCGTACTGCTATCAATTTTTTTGGCTTCATTTTTTTTACAGAATCCTACTTATTTNTTATTGCTAGTTTTTATAGTAAGTGGAATTTTGTTTTATGAGCTAGGTAAAATATTAAAACTGAAAGGCTTGTCTTTAATAATTTATTGGATATTTTCTGCTGCCCCAATTATTTTTTTCTATTTCATTGTTATTGTAAATATAAATTTTTTAGATGAATCAAATCAATATCTTATAAAAGTTTTTTTAACTAATTTTTCAATTATTATCAGCTTTATAAGTGCAATTTTTTGGCTTATTATCGCACCATTAGATATTCTTTATGGAAAAATATCATCAAATATAAAATTTAAAATATTTTATGGGTATTTTTTGGTTACACCAATGGTGATTGTAACTTCATTGGTTTTTTTGCAGAATAAAAACCTTCTTCTTATGCCCTTTATGATGATTTGGTTGGCAGATATAGGTGCGTACTTTGTTGGAAAGAATTTTGGGCAAAATAAATTGGCAAAAAATATAAGTCCAGGTAAGACAATTGAGGGTGCGGTAGGCGGTTTTTTAGCTAACATACTTTTTGCTTTTGTTTTGTCTCAACTTTATGTGGAAGACTTTGGATTTCTATTCCTTTTTGCGGTATTGGTAACCGCGTTAAGTATTTTCGGTGATATTTATCAGTCCTTCCTTAAGAGGCGGGCAAAGGTTAAAGATAGTGGTGTGATTATACCAGGGCACGGCGGTCTGCTTGATAGGCTTGATAGCTTTTGTCCTACCTTACCCCTATCTTATTTATTGTTTATGGCTTTAAATACTTATTTGACATTACAACTTATTTAGCATGAAGATAATTTCTATACTAGGTTCCACAGGAAGTATTGGGAGAAGTGCATTATCAGTAATAGATATGCACCCTGATAAATTTAAAGTGTTTGCATTGGGGGGGTTCAATAATGTTGATTTATTACTAGAGCAAACTATAAGATTTAATCCAAGCTATATTGTTACAAAGGACTTGTCATCAAGGAAGCAATTGATGGACAAGTTAAAGGGTCTAAATTTAGATACCCAGGTTTTATTTGGCAAGGATGGTTATAGTTTTATTGCTTCTCATGAAAAAGTTACGACTGTTGTGGCTGCAATCACTGGAAGCGCTGGCTTACTTCCAACAATTGAAGCTGCAAAAAACGGAAAACAAATCTTATTAGCCAATAAAGAATCTATGGTAATGGCGGGAGACCTGCTAAATAAAATTTGTTTTGAAAATAATTCAACATTAATTCCTGTGGATAGTGAGCATAATGCTATATTTCAGGTACTTCCTGACCAAAGCAATTCAAAAGAAATAAAAAAAATTATTCTAACTGCGTCCGGTGGGCCTTTTAGGGATTGTGATCTTGAGGGCTTAAAGAAGGTAACGGTTGAACAGGCATTAAATCACCCGAATTGGAAAATGGGAAAGAAGATTTCTATTGATTCAGCTACTATGATGAATAAAGGACTTGAGGTAATAGAAGCCTCTCATCTATTTAAGCTTAAAATGGAAAGAATTGAAGTTTTAATGCACCCTCAAAGTATAATTCATTCATTTGTTGAGTTTATTGATGGAAGCTCTTTGAGCCAACTTGGAAATCCTGATATGCGGGTTCCTATAGCTTACGCCTTAAGTCATCCTGAAAGAATTCTCTCTGGGGTTGAGGGTGCGTCGCTAGAAAAATTACCAGACCTTCAATTTTATAAGCCAGACTTAAAAAAATTCCGCTGCCTTGATCTTTGTTATCAAAGCTTAGCAATGGGTACGGTGCATTGTATTTATTTAAATGCATCAAACGAAATCGCTGTAGAAGCCTTTTTATCAGGAAAAATAAATTTCACACAAATCCCAGAATTAATAGAAGAAACACTTTTAAAAGCTATAGCTGCAGATGTAAGTTCAGTAGATCATATACTTGAAATTGATATTTTGGCCAGAAAAGAAACCAATAAAATTATAAAAAAAATGATTTAAAAACAATTGTTTATAATAATAATCTAATGTATATTGCTGTTAAATTCTATCCCAAAATATTTTATATTGTTCTAAATTAATGTTTTTGCTACCTTTATTTGATATCTATACGTTACTAAAATAACCTCTTTTTAACCAAAAATTCTTTAAAGATATTTTTTTTAAATTAAGTTATTTTTATATAATTTCATTATTCCTCAATAACTTAAGAGAGAAATATTAGTTTTGATAAATTAAATTGCAGTATATAATAGCGTTTTAAAAAAATTATCAATTCACTTGTAAATGAAAAAAATAATCTTATTATTACTTTTACTTATTTCGATAAGCCTGCCTGTGTTGGCAGAAGAGTCAATAATTTCTGATATTAAAGTCCAAGGATTAAAGCGAGTTGATCCAGGATTAGTATTTGATAACGTTCCTTTCGAAGTGAATACACCAATTAGCGAAGCCAATTTCTCTGAAGCCATCCAGCTTCTATATAAAACAGGCCAGTTCAAAAACATAAGCATAGACCTAGAGGGCAGTGTGGTTGTCATTATTGTTAATGAAAAACCTATTATTTCAACTATTTCTTTTCATGGAGCTGAGGCTATTCAGCCAGAGAAGATTAAGGAAGGGATGCTGCAAATGAATCTTGGGGAGGGGCTTCTTTTTAGTGAGCCTCAGCTAACAAAAGTAAAAAATGAGATTAGTAAGCAATATCTTAACTTAGGGCTTTATTCCGCTACCATTGAAACAAGGGTTATCCCTCAGGAAAGAAATCGTGTTGCGATAGATTTTTATATCGATGAGGGCTCAACAGCCAGAATCAAAGAGGTAAGTTTGATAGGCGTCACAAAATTTGACGAAGATGACCTGCTAAGCAGTCTCGACCTTAAGCCAACAAGCTTTATGTCATGGTGGAATAAAGATGATAGGTATTCACGTCAAGTTTTAACGGGTGATCTAGAAAAAATCCGTTCATTTTATATGGACAGGGGGTATTTAGATTTTGATATAAAAAACACTACAGTTAGCATCTCTGAAACAAAAAAAAATGTATACATCGCCATAATTGTTGATGAGGGCGATAAGTATACTTTTGGAGATATTAAAATAAGCGGAAAATATTACCCGCTTACCGAAGAATCTATTTTTCAAAATAATATTAAAACTAGCAAGGGGGAAGTTTTTAGCAGGAACCTGCTAAACGAAACAACGGAAGCGATCAATCAAGAGCTTGGTAATTATGGTTACGCATTCTCTAATGTAAACCCTATCCCAGATGTTGATAAAGAAAATTTACTGGTTGGATTCAACTACTTCATCGAGCCTGGAAAAAAAGTTTATGTACGAAGGATAAGTTTTGTTGGGAATGAAACAACAAAGGATAAGGTTTTAAGAAGAGAGATGAGGCAGTTTGAAGCTTCTTACTATGACAAAGAGAAGATTGACCATTCCACTAGGCGGTTAAAACGAACCCAGTATTTTGAGGCCGTGGACGTCAAGACTGTTTCTGTTCCAGGTATATCAGATCAGGTTGATCTTACAGTAGTTGTGAAAGAAAAAAATACGGGATCTGTTAAACTTGGCGCAGGCGCAAGTTCGGATGAAGGTTTGGTAGGGAGTTTTTCTGTAGCACAATCTAACTTTCTTGGGACAGGGAATACTATCTCAACAACGATCAATACCAGCAGCGTTAATACTATTTACAGTTTAAGTTACATTGACCCTTATTATACGCTTGATGGAATATCAAGAAGGCTTACTGGCTTCTACAAAGAAACCAACACAAAAGACTTAGATACCGGTCAATATGATAAAAAATCCTTAGGGTTGGGTGTAGGCTTTGGTATTCCGATGAATGAGTTTGATCAAGTTAAGATTGGATTTGATATTGACGTATCTGAGGTAAGTCTTGTTAGCTCATCACCAACTAGATATAAAGATTATTGTGCAAATGTTTCGGGTGGGTCTACTTCTGGTTGTGAACAAAATGAGGCAGTATTATCTGTAGGATACGTTTCTGATAAAAGAGATAGCGCGATTTATCCAACATCTGGCTATAAATTTGATGTAGGTGCTAACATTTCATTGCCCATACTTGATATGCAGTATTATCAATTTAATGGAAAAATTGCTGATTACCGTCCTTTAACTGAAAAGTTTGTTTGGGCCAATAAACTAGATTTAGGTTACGCACACTCCTATGGTGATGACCCATACCCCTTTTTCCAAAATTATTATGTGGGTGGATCTAGTTCAGTAAGGGGTTATAAAGCTGCGTCTATTGGTGAGCAATACTATGATACCGCTGAAAATGTATGGCAATCAACTGGTGGAACGACAAAGATTGTAGCCAATACCTCAATCCTATTCCCACTTCCTGGAGGGGCGTTCAAAGACCAAGTCCGTCTTGAAGCTTTTGTTGATGGAGGTGGTGTATGGGATGAGGATGAAGATATTGCCATTGATGAAATGAGGTTTTCAGCCGGGGTTTCAGTTTTATGGGTTTCCCCATTTGGCCCAATCAATGTGTCATTTGCTAAGTCGTTAAATGATGATAACCTAGATGAAACAGAAGCATTCCAGTTTGGCATGGGAACCAATTTTTAGATTAACCAAGAGAAGGGGATAGAAAAATGAATAAGAAGCTTTTAGGGATTTTTTTTAGCATTATACTTTTGCTGCCAATTTCAGCTCTAGCAGAGATTAAAATCGGATATGTTGTTGTAGAGAAAGTGCTGAAAGAAGCACCTCAAACTACTGTTAGTAATAAAAAGCTAGAGAAAGAATTTAAATCAAGAACAGATGGGCTTCAAAAGAAAGTTAAAGGAATACAAAAACAAGAAAAAGATTATAAAAAAAATAGCGTAACTATGTCTGAATCTGAACGCCAGAAAGCTCAGAAAAAAATACAAAATGCAAAAATTGATATCCAAAGAAT
>JGI26262J51727_1001300_pt1 | contig 11865 bp, 12 predicted proteins | sample SaaInlV_150m_DNA_3_FD_51727 | JGI IMG/M metagenome (IMG submission 51727)
AGGGCATGGTCTGAAGATCTCTTCAATAATGAGAGGAAAACAAGCTAATTGGATTATATCTTGAATTTGAAAGATATCTAGATAGGAAAGTTTGGTCGTTCCTAGGCAAACAGAGGCCCATCACGTTTCTTTAAACAATCATTTGATACTGGATTTTATGAAATCTGCCACCGGTTGAAACCTTAAAAAAAATTCTTTTTCATTATGAGACGCCACCCGAAATGATGCAGCGCCGGAATGTCCACCACCCCCCATATAGTAGCCGTCAAACGCTCTTTTGATAGGATCTTCCACCNGCCTCAAATCAAACCCATCGTACCCGGTTGATCTTCGCAGTTTGATAAAAATACAATCTTCCCCTTCAGCGTTTTTCCCATTGTAACAAACCACGCCCACCTTTCCTGTCTCTTCAGGAACATGATTAAGAAGAAATCCCAGTATATCCGTAAACCAACCCGAATCGTTGGGTTTACAAATATTCTCGATCTGTTTGTATGCAGAGTTCATCAGGTTTAGAAAACCCAAGCCACCTTGCCTGTCAATCCCATTCATTAAGACAGCAAGATACTCCTCCTGTTGAACTGTAAGGCAGTCTAAGTATTCTCTGATTTGTTCCGGTGTTTCAAACTTAGAATTTTTACTATCACCGGAGCGACCATTTTTCGTTTTTCGCCAACGTGTATTTTCCGCTAGCCTCCCCTCCAGTTTTTTCATCCAGTAATCGAAATCCTTCTTGAAGGGAGCAGCTTTCCCTCCAGCAGTATCTCCTAATAAGCCTGTGATAAGTCCAATAAGAATATTTCTTTGACTAAAAGGATCTGTCGTTTCCGGAAATTTTTTAGCTAGGTTTTGAAGGAGTTCACCTATGATCTCGGTAGTTGCGTTGGCCTCACGAAAAAGTTTAATACTACCTTCTGTCACCGCCTCGCTGTCTGCACCAAAGTGGTGATCGACCTCGATTACCTGAACGTTTTTTTGAACGAACTCCTCCTGTAAGGTTGTAAAAAAAGGAATGAGTTTAGCATTTGCTGTATCGCATACGATGACTACTTCTATACTATTTCTTAGGTCCCTGATCTCATGTTCCGTGTTGAGTATTCGGATGGAATTGTGGTTTAAAATACTTGTGAGGTAGCTTAAATTCTCATTCAGCCCATTCGGAAGAATGACTGCCGCTTGTTTGTCCATCAATCTCAAGAAAAGAGCTAATGACACCATTGAACCGACTGAATCCGGGTCAATATCACCGCAAAAAAGAAAGTTTTCTTTCTCTCCCACTAACGAGACTGCCCGCTCAAGGTGATCGGCCCAAAGCTCTCCTACAATCGGTTGTTTTAGAAACACAATATTTAAAAAAGTTCGAGATGCAGGCCTATGAGGTCAGCAGGCCATGAAATCATGTTAAGGAACTAAAAGTGGAAAGAATTTTTTCTAGTCATTAATAAAATCATTTTTGTGATTTATTAACGCTAGCAATCACTACTCAAGAAACTTATTAAAAATATATATCAGTTTTGACCGGGGTCCTGGTTAAACATATCTTCATAGTCATCGTCAAAAACCCCAGAACCACCCGGTCTAATCCAGTCTGTGTCTTCTGAAGTTTCATCGCCTTTACCCGGGTCAGTGAATCCACCTGCTTTTAAAACTTCCGCAGGCAAAGTTGTCTGACCTGTCTTTAAAACATCGGTACTCCCACATGCACAAGCTGACTCGCCCAGCTTAATTTCTGTTTTTTGTGAGAGGACCAATCTCATATCACATGCCTGACAAACATATTCAAGATGGGTCTCCATGAGATCATCGTCTATTAATTGTTCCCGGCATTGGTTACAAAAGATAGGCATGCTAGGAACATAATCAGTGATCATATTTTCTATACGACAACCCCGACACTCTATGAATAAGTCATAAGGTTTTTTGTCATTCATAACCATTAAGCATTCTTGAATGGTGTCTCTTAAGATTTAGTTTCGTCTTTCGACATCCCTTTCATCATATCCGCCATATTACTCATATCACCCATCTTGCTTATATCGACACCCATTTCTGCAAGCTGACCCGAGAAAGGACATTTACCGGCTTTCGGTGCTCCCTCTTCAACGGCCGGAGCCTCCTCTGTTTCCAGTTGTCCCGCTTCAGCCATAATCATCCAGTGTAATGAGTCGATTTGCTCATTTTTTTCAGAGGCATACTTTTCAACTGCTTTTCGCGTTTGTTCGTTGGTTACATGCGGGATCGCCTCCTTGTATTTTTCTAGAGCCCGCTTCTCAAAATCAACTGCTAACTTAAGCGCATCAACTGCATGGGACATATCTTTTCTCCTGCTAAAGTTTGTTCAATTTATAGGGATTTGTACTTAAAATATACCAAAAGACTGCTTTCTGTACAAGGTTATGGACTCCAGAACTGTCACAAAAATATTTTTTAAATTTTAAGGACCCTGATACCCTGCTTTATTTTTCCCAAACATGACAGTTTACAAATTTCTTTTCTAACTTTATAAATGTACTGCAATTAAAATCAAGGTTAAGGAAATAGTCCTATGAGCAAGAGCACAACCAAAGGCAATTCAGGTTCTCCGAAAAAAAAGACCTTACCCAATAAGAGGCCGATGGCNATGGGNAAATGTCCGAAGTCTGCGCCGCGNGCAAGCCGATCTTTAAAACCGAGNTGTTGTNATTGGGATGTGGAAGCCGCTTTACGTATGCTGCAAAACAACCTTGATGACGATATTGCGATGGACTGGAAACAACTCATCGTTTATGGCGAATCGGGTCGAGCCGCCCGAAACTGGAAAGAGTATCATCGTATCGTTGCAGAACTTAAAAAGTTAAAACCTGACCAGACCCTGTGTATTCAGTCTGGGAAACCCGTCTATATCGCCCAGACACACCCNGAAGCACCAAGGGTGATCATTGCCAACAGCAATATTGTCCCGACCCACTCCAGCCAAAAAACATTCGATCAATTAGACCTTATGGGACTCACGATGGACGGACAGATGACTGCCGGAAGCTGGAGCTACACAGGACCTCAGGGAATTCTCCAAGGCACTTACGAAACCTTCAACGCTTGCGCGCGAAAACATTTTAAAGCGTCCAGTTTGGCAGGTAAGTGGATTTTCACAGCTGGACTCGGTCACATGGGGGAAGCGCAGCCGCTTGCGGGGACCATGAACGAAGCGTGCGTGCTTGTCGCTGAGGTCAATGCAGAAGAAGCGCAACAGCAGGTAAACGATGGTTATCTTAATTGGGTTACCGACTCGTTAGACCAAGCGCTAGAATGGATCGATAAGGGAATTCGTGAGAAAAAACCCATTAGCGTTTGCATTGTCGAAAATGTGGCAACGGTAGCCAGACAACTCCTTAAAAGGAAACGTATTCCTGATATTGTCACAGATCAAACACCAGCGCACAACCTGATGGAATATATCCCGGAAGGGAATAGCTACAAATGGAACTTGTGGTACCGCGATCAAGACCCCGAAGAATATCTTGAACTATCTAAAGCCACCCTCTTAAAGCACGCCCGTGCGCTGATGGCATTTCAGAAAAAAGGTGCCGTAGTTTTTGATTACGGCAATCAGCTTAGAGAACAAGCTGAGTACTACGGACTATCCATACGGAAAAAGGACGAGACATTCATTTATCCTGGATTTGTTGAAGAATATATCCGTCCTCTTTTTTGTGAAGGCATCGGATCATTTCGCTGGACTGTGCTCTCTGGATTAAAAAAAGACCTGCTCACTATCGATAAAGCTTTGGTCAACGCATTTCCAAAAAAATATGCTCTCAAACGCTGGATCGAAAAAGCACAACATCAAGTAAATATTCTTGGGCTACCGACCCGGGTCTGCTGGCTCGGCTATGAAGAGCGTACCAAAGTGGGACTTATCATCAACCAACTCGTAAAGTCAGGGAAAGTGGCAGCGCCCATTGCCATTGGACGCGACCATGTGGACTGCGGCAGCATGGCCGCACCCTCAAGGGAAACTAAAAACATGCTTGATGGAAGTGACGCCGTGGCCGACTGGCCCCTACTCAATTTTTCGCTCAATGCTGTTTCGGGAGCAAGCTGGGTCAGTTTTCACCAAGGCAGTGGAGCAGGTATTGGAAACTCATTACACACAGGGATGGTGATTGTTGCGGATGGGACACGAGATAAAGAAAGACGCTTGAAGCGCGTTTTAACCAATGATCCTGGGTTGGGTATTGCTCGATATGCGGATGCAGGCTATAAGGCCGCCAGGAAATTTGCCTCTTCAAACAAAATCAACCTTCCAAAAAAATAAAAAACCCTTGGAGGAATTCCTCCAAGGGCGATATCCTTCATCCGGCTAAGACCTAAACAATCGCCAAAAAACCACAAGCCTCATAGCAGGCATTGCAGTTAATACACAAATCCATATCAATATGAGCGGCAACCTTCCGGGTACCACCCGTAATAGCTCCTGTAGGACATGGTTTAATGCATTTACCGCAGGCCACACAATCATCTTCCTTAACGACATATTTGTATAATCCGGTGCAACGTGCAGCATCACAGGTCTGATCTACAATGTGGCGCTCATATTCGGCCCTAAAATATTTTATCCCAGTCAATACTGCCTTGACGGCTGTCTCACCCAAACCACAAAGCGCGGTCACGTTAATCTCTTCACACAGTGATTGGAGTTTATCCAAGTCTTCTAATTTACCTCGCCCCTCTGAGATGTCATCGAGCTTGTTTTTAATCAAAGTCAATCCTATACGACAGGGAGTACACTTGCCACAGGTTTCAGCTTCGTTAAACCCAACCGAAAATTTAGCCAAATCAATAACACATGCTGACTCATCATAAGCGGCGAAACTAGCCTGCCCCATCAGAACACCAGCATCCAGAAGGCTCTCATAATCAAGGGGGGTATCAGCTTTTGACGGAGGTAGAAATCCTCCAGTAACGCCACCGGCATGAATAACCTTTAGTTCTTTCTTCTTGGAAATACCCCCACAAACATCCTCGATAACTTCATGAAAAGTGGTGCTCATATCGAACTCCATGAGACCGTTGTATTTGATATTTCCAGAAAGAGCCCACACCTTTGTTCCTTTGGCATTGTCATTGCCCATCGACGAATACCAACTGGCTCCTTTTTTCAAAATTGCAGAAACAGTAGCCCAAGTCTCGGCATTATTGAGCAAGGTAGGTTTGCCCCATAATCCTTTTTCCGATGAATGGGGTGGCTGTGCTTTTGGGAAAGGTCGTTTCCCCTCAACTGAGGCCATAAGAGCGGTTGACTCACCCCCTATGAATGCTTCCATACCTTCATGAACATAAATATCAAAGCTAAAATCAGTGCCACCAATATTTTTCCCTAGTAGACCTCGCTCCCTCGCCTGCTCCAGCGCCATGTTCAAACGTCTGACTGCAATCTGATAATCAGACCGTGTATAAATTATTCCTTCCGTGGCTTGAATCGCATAAGCACCAANGATCAAACCCTCAATTACCTGATGCGGACAACCTTCCATGATACTGCGGTCCATATAGGACGCCGGATTCCCTTCATCACCGTTAACCATGATGTAGCGTGTACCAAGATCATCGGTTGGTGCATTGGCGGCCTTTTTCCACTTGTGACCGGTAACAAAACCACCCCCACCCTTGCCACGCAATCCCGAAGAAATGATATCTTCAATTATGTCAGAGGGTTTCATTTGGAGAGCTTTTTTAAGGCCCTCATAACCCCCAACTTCTAGGTACTCATCGATACTTTCCGGATCTATNCTGCCGCCAAATTCAAGGGCAACCCGTTTTTGTTTCTTGAGGTTTTCATAGTAGTCATCCTTGGCTGCTGCTTTTTTGAATACCTTGCCACCAATAACATGGTCTTTAAGTATTTTTACTACCATCTCCGGTTTAACTTTTTCATAGGTCACAGGATCCTGACCCGGAACATAGACATCTACCAACACGTCTTTACTACAATAGCCTCGGCAGCCCACCTGTCCCATGCTGCAACCTCCAGCCCCTAACTCAGCATTGGCTTGAAGTTCTTTGATCTGTTTCTCAAATTCCTGATGCACCAACTCAGCCCCTTCTGCTATACCGCTGAGACTCTTGCAGATGGTAATTTTTACCGTTCCCTTGCTTTGTCCGGTAGCTTGTTCTTTTGTTTCCACCGCTTCCATTATAATGCTCTCCCGAAAATCCTAAAAAATCTATATAAACCAACTGGGACATCAGTCTCTTCACAAACTGGGCTTAGTCAGTCACGGCACTAATAAAGAAGTACCGAGTATGTATAAAGCTCTCACGAAAACCAGAAAATTTCTAGCGATTCTAGTAAGCCCCAAGCAAAATGTCAATCTCTCATCATCAACAAAACAGGTTAAGAAGCTTTAACCATCCTCTTCAAACAATACATCTACCACCACCCATTTCCCGAGTTTTTTAGAAAAACCAATATAAATCAAGTGAATAAAAGGACCTTCTTAAGATTAAGCACAAAATCATGTTTTTTAAATTTCTGAAAAATCAAAGAAAACCTAGGTCGCCCATGAAAACTATTCTGCGAATAATTACTGCAAACCCATTGACTCCTCGAGGTAAACACTTTTCGATTGATTGAGCTTCGACTAATCTATAAAATTTCCATTCATGCATGCTTCTGACACAAACACTATACAGTGGGACAATTCATGATCAAAACGACTATAAAAAACGAACCGCTATTGACACACAAAACAGAATGTTTAATCCTATTTTGCATCGAAGAAAAAAAGCCGTCAGGGAAACTTGCCGAACTAGACACTAAGCTTAAGGGGATTCTTAGCTCATCTTTTAAAAATAAACGCTTCGAGGGGAAACTCAACCAAACCCTGTTGTGCAATGTCGTAAAGCCAATGCGAGCCGATCACCTGCTTTTAGTGGGACTCGGCGAAGGGCAGGTTGTAACCGCGGATAAGTTACGTCAGGCAGCTGGCAGCGCAGCAAAACTTGCAGAAAAATCAAAATTTAAAACTATCTCTTTTTGCATCCCAGCAGACAACTCTGCCAAGGATGTGTATGCGGGACTGGATCAATCCAAAGATAACTTTTCCCAAACAGTGGTGGAGGGTAGCCTGCTTTCCCTGTACCGCTTTGATGAATACAAACAACCTGCAAAAGAAAAACCTGGCCGAATCAATCAGATTACTTTGCTGGCCCATGCAAAGTCTCAAGTCTCTTCCATTCGGTCTGCCGTCTCAAGAGGTCGTAAGCTAGCTTCAGCGGTAGCAACCTCGCGTGATCTCATTTCACAACCAAGCAACACGGCAACCCCATCTTATCTTGCAGGAAAGGCAAAAGAGCTGGCTAAATCATTTGGAATGAGCTGTAAAGTCCTATCCACTCGTGATATGAAGAAACTTGGGATGGGTGCTCTTTTAGGGGTTTCCAAAGGTTCCGAGGAGCCTCCCGCCTTCATCATTCTGGAACATCATGGAGGAACAAAAAACGATCCACCAATAGTCATCGTCGGCAAAGGCATTACCTTCGATACTGGAGGAATTTCCTTGAAACCTCCTGCAATATGGACGAAATGAAAATGGATATGTCCGGCGGATCGATAACTCTAGGCACCTTGAGTGCTGCTGCGGCTTTAAAAATTCCACTGAATATTGTAGGACTTGTCCCTGCCAGTGAAAACATGCCAAGCGGCACCGCCATCAAACCTGGAGATATTTTGAAAAGTATGTCCGGGAAAACCATCGAGGTGTTGAACACAGATGCCGAAGGCAGGCTAGTCCTTGCTGATGCCCTCACCTACGCCGCAAAATATAAGCCAAAAGCAGTCATCAACTTAGCAACGCTTACTGGAGCTGTGATTGTAGCTTTAGGACATCAGGCCGCTGCTGTCCTAGGAAACAATGACGAACTGGCAGCGCGCCTGCAACGATGCGGGGAGATAGCCGGTGAAAGGTTGTGGCCTCTTCCTATATGGCCCGAACATGAAAAAGCCGTAAAAAGCGACATTGCCGATCTTAAAAATATCGCTTCACCGGGAGTCGGTGCGGGAACAATTACAGCGGGCGCCTTCCTGAAAGCATTTGTGGGAGATTTCCCCTGGTGTCACCTTGATATTGCCGGAACTTCATGGTCTGGTGAAGAGAGACCTTACACCCCAAAAGGTGCATCCGGGTTCGGCGTAAGACTACTAATTCGATTTCTGGAACAGGAAGCAAAAAATGTTCAGAGTTCCTAAATACGATGAATCAATTCATTCTCTTACCGCCCTTCTTAGCATGAAGATAAGGTTTAAGTCTTATTTTGATTTACCTGTAGCCGTTCAATTTTACAAAAATGACAAATAACATCATCATCTTCATTCACCTGATGGCTGCCGCGATCGCCATCGGCAGCATGGTATTTTCGGTAATTCTGTTACTGCCATCCATAGAGAAGGTGTCTGCGCAACAAGAATCAGAAGAGTTTTCTACCCCTTATAAATCAGTAGAACTACTCGCGCCTACTGTTTTTACCTGCTTGCTCATACTTATTGGAACAGGAGTTTATTATCTACTAGAAAATTATACCGGACAGGTGGGGTTAAAACCTGGCTATTACAACCTCTTCGGCCTGAAACTGATCTGCGTGGTCATTGCTTTTTTTTTAAGTGTCTACCAGACATTCAACCTGCGAGCTCGAATTGCTAACCTAGACCTATCGCCAGAAAACCGAAAAATTGTCCCAAAAACGATCCAACAAATTAAAAAGACGACGGTTCTCGTCCTAATTATATTTTCTCTCGCTGTCTTTTTTGGAATTTGGCTAGCCAGGTTCTAAGAAAATCAAAAAACCAAAGAATTGTTTTATTCTGACTATTTGGTTACTATAGTAGAAAAATGCGGAGGCCTTCTTGAACAACATGAATCCGATCCAAGAACAAAATTCAACGCCCCAGTCGATTACAAAAAGTTCTGTTTCAGGCGATGAATCCCCATCGGTGCAAGAGGAAACCCCTTTAGAGAAACATCCTGATGAAAAAACAATTGATTTGAACGAATTGTTTCCAGATGCTGATACAGATCTCAACAACTTATTCCCCGATGATGAGGTAAAGCATCTCCTTAAAAATATCATAAAAAACAAAAAAGATATGGGCTTGATAAAAGAACGTCTCGCCACCGAAAACAAAACACCCAAAGAAAGCAAAGAGGGTGAAAACACCGAGGATTCATCGGAACCTGATAGCTAAAGAAGGCACTCAAACAGACTAGACCCTAACCATCTATATAAGTTTTCCGCGATAACCTACCCATCCAAAATTTTTAACTAGTAATAGCGCTGAACGCATTACGTAGCATTATCTTTCTGTTGCCGTTTTAGCCTGTGAATCATTGGAGAAATGTTATCGTAACCTAGTGGGTATCCGGCTTTGTCAAAGGTCGCCTTTGCCTGCAGGAATGCCTCCAAAGCCCTCGAAAACTGCTCGGTCTTTAAAAAATAATGACCCTGGATTTCGTATATTTTTGCTTTGGCAATATGTGGCTTGGCGTCTCTAACTTGCATGACCGCCTTACCAAACCATTCGCCCGCCTTATCGAAATCCGAGAGCTCCATATAAAACTCGCCAATCTTTTTCATTGCCCGCCCCTCACCGATTTTATCCTGTAGCTTTTGGTGATACTCAACGGCTGACAGATAGGCATTTTTTGTTGCCTTTGACTTATGAGCAAATTTGTAAATATCACCTATTGACTCATAGGTTCTGGCGGCGCGCTTAAAGTTTTTTCGTTCTTCAAACAACGCGATGGCTTTTTTGTAATTTTCTACTGCCTTATCGAATTCGTGGTAGAAAAAATTTTGGGAAGCTATTTGGATGAACCGGTCAGCTTCATCCTTGGCATCAATGGGTGGGGTAATTGCTCCGTTGGGTTCCTCATAAAAAAACTTATCTAGACCAACCCTGAAAAGTAAACCAAAAGCAATGATTAAGCTAACGATGAGGGCAATCTTACCCTTGGACTGTAGTTTTTGCAGCATGACGCTCTCTGTAGATTATAGAACGTGCTCTTTGAGTGATAACCGCATTCGAGAGGGCTAAATTACTTGCACACGAAGTCCTCTCTGAACAAAACGGAATGGAATTACCTGACCCTTGAGACGAACCAACTCCAAAACAACTGACTCTCTTTTTTTAGACGGCACCATGAAAGCAATGCACCCTCCTCCACCTGCGCCGCATACTTTGGCAGCCTGCGCCCCTTTTTTCATTGCACCTGCGACAAGTCTATCAATGTGTGGAGTGCTAATGGTTGGCGCTAATGCTTTTCGTGCTTCCCACTCACGGGCAAACAGGGCAGTCACCTTTTTCATCTGCCCTAAGGTTAATGCTTTATCCATCTCTCTTGCTATCTGCGCTATTTTTTTTAATTTCTCCGTAACTGCGCGATCCTTATCCAAAACCTTCTTCATGACTTCCCAGTTGTTAATGCCAGACCGCCTTGGGTTTCCGGTATAACACAAAACCATACTCTCGCTAAATTTTTGTAAGGAAACGGGCAAGGCAACCGAATCCACACCATCAAACCCTGGTCGTACCGAGCGTACCCCTCCATATAAGGGGGGGAAATAATCCTGCCAACCAGTAGGAACTGAAATGACTTGAGTCTCAATATTCATTGCCGCTTCCAGCATCTGTTTTTTACCGAGACCTTTTTTTGTAAATGTATTGAGCGCACCATGTAAAGCTATATTCAAAGCTGACGACCCACCAATTCCAGAGCCAGGTGGCGCCTGACTGGATGTCACAATATTCAAGCCTTTTTTCGGTTGATAATATTTCAGGGTTTTTAAAATGAGGTCTAAGGGGTGGCTCTCGGGCAAAGATGCAATCGAGTTGTATCTGGCTTGACATTGAAGATCTTTCGATTTAACAAAAATCTTCCGATCATTCCTTGGAGTTAACTCGACCGTAGCATAAAGATTAATAGCCGCATTGAGTGTGGGAGGATTCCCAAATTGAAGGTAGAGAGGCCATATATCCAAGGTCCCTCCGGCCAAATCGATTCGAGTAGGCGCGGTGCTTTTAATCATACTATCAAATTCAGAACGCCTGAAAAAGGAAGTCTTAAGTGAATGGTGGATAGAAAAAAAGATCCACCCTGTCCGTCAAACTCTCCATAGGTTGCCGAGGTTGTCAGGTATTAATCTTTACTATGATTTTTCGGACGTTTTCGAATCTTGCTCTAGCTCGTTTATTTTTTCTGTCAACTTCTGAACTAAGACCTCATAGGAATCCCTGCGGATAATTTTAGTGAACTGAGAGCGATAATTGCGAATCATACTGACACCTTCAATAACAAAATCATATACCTGCCAATTCCCATTTTCCTGGATAAGCTTGTAATCAACCCCGATGGTACTGCTTTTACGAACTACCTCCGTCTTAACAAGGGCATATTTCCCCTTGATCATTTCATCGAGGTAGTTGATTTCTTCATCTTTGTAAGCTTCAAGTTTATTGGCATAGGAATTCTCAAGCAACGATTTAAACAACGCAATGAATTCCTGTCGCTCCTGATCAGAGCGAGCATCCCAATTTTTAGCAAGTGAACGCATCACCATTTGGCGATAGTTAAATCGCTCGGCGATGGTCTTTCGCAAAGCTACTCTACGAGCTTGCTTATCTTTGTCCAGAGCCTCATCTTGGACAATTTTTATCACCTTTTCGATGGTATCTTTCAATTGACTTGTAACTTCTGAGTCTGCAAAACACTCAGACACCATAGACAAATGAATCATCAAACCGACCACAACCAAATGTATGAAAAACCGTTGTCGTTTCATCATTATTAAGTTAAAACCTTTTCAAGAAGAGAAGTAAATAGTTTCACTTTC
>JGI26262J51727_1001302_pt1 | contig 11844 bp, 9 predicted proteins | sample SaaInlV_150m_DNA_3_FD_51727 | JGI IMG/M metagenome (IMG submission 51727)
ACACAGAACCACTAAACAAAAACAGAAACCAACCTTATCGAATCTTTACTCCACTCAGATCAAGAAAGTATACCGAGAGGTTACTCAAGAAAGCATCTGAGGAAACTTCATCTAATTCTAAAGATGATAGAAGTACTAAAGAAAAGTAAGGATGTAGTTGCCCTGCTCATTACCGAAGGTGGTAGTGGGTGGGGTGATTTTTATTTTGAGATATGATTATCATATGATAATAAAAGGNCCCAACATACCTTTCCACTCATACTTAAAGCAGACTAATGTATGCGGGNTTGGTTTTGGTTTGGTGGTTCGTGCATACAGATAAGCCTTTTAATGATTTATTTTTTTATAAGACGAATGAACTCCCAAAAGAAAAAACCGACCAAGAAAAAAAAGCCTATGAAACTTTTTGGCCTACTATTTTTTTTAATGGGTTTTTTCTACCCATCAATTCAGTCTCACGCAATATCCGATGGTAAAACCCATAAAGACATCAAGCAGCTTGAACAAAGAATCAAAAAATTAGAATACGAGAGAAAAAGAAATTCTCAATCAAACAATATTTCCACCGCCACTGGCCTTTCACGTTCATTCAACCCGGCAATCAGTTTGCACGGATTACTTCTTGGGACATATAACTCAGAAGGCAACGATAATTCCAGTCAAAGCAATAAAACCGGTCTTAGTGTCGAAGAACTGGAGTTACAACTAGCGGGCAATGTTGACACTTGGTTCAGGGTGCAATCTACCTTTTCCATGGAGGGCACAAGTCAATTTGGCCTGGAAGAGCTGGTTGGTTCTGGTCTCATTACAAACAACCTTAGCTTACAAGTAGGAAAACTCTTTGTTCCTATGGGTAAGCACAATCAACTGCATACGCACAGTCAACCCTTTGTTGCCACGCCAGTATCCAATGAGATGGTTCTGGGCGAAGATGGTCTTAAGGAAATCGGTTTTGGTGCAAGCTATCTTTTACCATTTTCATTTTTCTCTGAGATCAACCTGCAAATCCTTGAGGGGGAAAATGAAGACCTTTTTGCATCAACTGTAAATGATGGATTTGCCTACTTAACTAGATCAGGCAACTCGTTTGACCTAAGTGATGAGACAACTATGGATGCTAGCCTTGCATATGCTTTTGGAGACAATAGTTTGTCCGGACCATATAGAACGACAGAAGTGTTTGGAGTCGATATACGCTTTAAACACAAACCACTGGGTCGGGAAGGNTATAGAACAACCATCTGGCAATCAGAGTTTTTAACATCAACTAGGGAGCAGATCAAGACAGGTTTTTATACTTATCTCCAACAGCAATTTGCCAAGCACTGGTGGGCTCAAGGCCGATATAGCCATTCCTATCAGCAAAGCGATCGTTCTGATCAAAATCAGTATTCATTGGCATTATCTTATTTTCCTAGTGAATTTCTTGAAACAAAGCTGGAGTACACTCACTTGAATCAATATGCGGCAGATGAAAACCAATTGTTTCTTCGGTTGAACTTTACTCTAGGTGCACATAAAGGGCATAGCTATTAAAAAGTGCGAACCATGTTTTAAACAAATATTAAAATCAAAGGTGCATAATGAAAAAAAAATCCTTAACTATATACTTAGCTTTTCTTTTTTTATTTTTAACAGTAACGAGTGTTCAAGCGAAAAAAATTTCCATCGTCACCACCACCACGGATATTGCATCGATAACTAGAGAAATAGGAGGTAATTTTGTATCCGTCGATTCAATTGCCAAGGGGGGTCAAGACCCTCATTATATTCAGGCAAAACCAAGCTACATGGTCAAACTCAATCGGGCTGACCTTCTTATTTATCAAGGATTGCAACTTGAAATCGAGTGGTTAAGTTTGTTGATTGAAGGAGCAAGAAATCCCAAAGTTAGACCGCTCCAGCCAGGACATCTTGACCTTTCCAGTGCCATTGAGCCCCTTGAAATTCCACTTGGCGATTTAGACCGATCCATGGGACATGTTCATCCTCAGGGTAACCCTCATTACAACCTGAGCCCTAGCAATGCTATCAAAATGGCTAATGCCATTGCCGATAAGCTCAGTCTATTAGATCAAGAGAACGAGATAGTCTACCGAAAAAACCTGGATCAGTTTGTGTTGAACATAAATGAGCGTTTGAGTAACTGGAAATCTCGCCTTAACAAAATTTCAAACAAGAAGGTGATTGTGTTTCATAGAACCTGGATCTATCTTTTTACTGAATTTGAAATCGATCAAATAGGAACGATCGAAAAACTGCCAGGGGTACCACCCACGCCCATGCACTTGGCAAAGATTAAAAATTTAATAGAACAAAATAATGTTCGTGTAATTATTCAGGCCGTTCATTACGATTCAAAGTTCCCTGATTTATTATCTTCAAAAACAGGAGTGAAAACGGTTATTCTTCCTGCATTTGTTGGTGGAGTACTCGAGGCTACAAACTATCTATCTACAATGGAATATATTGTGACTAAACTGGAGAACGCGTTCTCTAATTCATAAAACTAAACAGGCGGTCTCACTCTAAGGTAATAAGCTTAATATTATGGCAGAGTTCTTCACATTTATGAGTGCTCCTGCAGCAGGGTGCATTATTTTGTCGATCATTTTNACCTATTTCGGTTGCCATGTTTTGAAACGGGAAATCGTTTTCGTAGATCTTTCAATGGCTCAACTTGCGGCATTAGGTGCAACTATTGCATTTATCATGGAGATCGAACTTGACACGCCAGAGTCTTTTGTTATTTCTGTTTTATTTGTTCTTGTAGGGGGAGCGTTTTTTACCTGGACCCGTTCCTTCAGTCACCGAGTCCCTCAAGAAGCTGTTATTGGAATCGTTTATATCGTAGCTGCTTCTGCAGCACTTTTATTATCATCATTTTCAGTCCATGGGGATGAGCACCTTAAGACTATGCTGAGCGGGTCTATCCTATGGACCTCCTGGAAAGATGTCATAAGACAGTTAGCCGTTTCTCTAATTGTTGCTGTTCTACTTGTCATTTACCATAAAAAGATCGAGGAACAAAGCTTGAGTTATAGGAGTCTAAGGACGACTGGAATATCTAGTTTTTGGAAATGGGATTTTTTGTTTTATGTTTTACTCGGAATGGTCATTGTATTTTTCATCAAAACAGCTGGCATCTTTACAATCTTCACCTTTCTGATTATCCCTGCAACATGTGCGGCATTATTTGTAGATNAATTGTTTAAACAGTTTNTAGTCGGTTCGATTCTTGCGATTGCAGTGAGTTTGATAGGGTTGACATTATCTTTCTATCTCGATCTACCTACAGGAGCAACTCTGGTCTGCTCATTCGGTGCTACTTTTTTTATTGCGTTGATTTTATCAAAATTTAGATTTTCTGGCCAAGGGTGACCCAGCAAACTTTGCTAAGAAAGCTTATTAAAGATTACACGTCCCCTTCACTTGTTTGATCTCTCTTGCCTACACTGTGCCTACACAACCAAAAAATGGGCTACAGTCTAAACTGTTAATCGTTAGTGTTTTTTATGCTGATCGCTCTACCCCCATNTAAAAAAACGATTTTGGTTTGAATTATCGGACTAGATTTCTCATAAAATAATCCATAGTGCATTNGTTTGTTAAAGGACAAGAGGTTGCTTTGTCTCCAACAGAGCCAGTTGAAATTAAAATTAAATAGCAGATAGATGTATAGTAGCCTAAGTACAATTGTTTCTACGATGTCTCATTTAAACTCGTTCAACCACCCAACAAATGAAACTAATCTCAAAAACTATCCTGATTTTCATCGTTATCCTCTTATCTGCCGCCCCTGCATGGTGCAGTGATGAGGATTATTTTGAACAAGCCATCACTTATACCGTCGAAATAACTTCGCAGATCAAAACTCCATTTGAAGAAGATTCTCAAGGAATATATAGCGGTGCAGGTTTTCTGGTGGACAAGGAACGAGGATGGATTGTTACCAATGCTCATGTAGCATCCTATTCACCCGCTAAAATCAAAGTTTCATTCAAAGACGAAGATTTTATTACTGGAGAAACAGTTTATGTCGATAGATACCTGGATTTAGCGGTTATCAAGATTGCCCCTGAAAATATTTCAAACGACAAGACAGAGGTCAATCTTAAGTGCGACGGAGATTTAAAAATAGGTCATCCAGTAGGCGCTTTTGGTCACCCCTGGGACTTTTCATATACAGGCACCAAGGGAATTGTTTCAGGGAAGACCTCCCATTTTGGCAACCAGTTGCTGCAAACCGATGCACCTATCAACCGAGGAAATTCAGGAGGACCCTTAATCAGCTTAAAGACGGGTGAAGTGGTCGGGATTAATACATCATCATATGACAGCGATGATGACCAAAATACAAATTTTGCAGAGCAAGTTAAATTTGTTTGCCGAGTACTGGAATTACTGAAACAAGGTAAAGACCCTTCCTCAGTCAAAGTTCCTTTTAATTTTTTAACAGACCCTTTTAAAGGCCAGACGAATGTTGTCTCAAACGTATACCTGAAAGACGGTTTAATTGACCTTCAGGTAGGTGACAAGATTGTCAAAGTAATTGGATACGGCCCATTAAAAAATGAAGGCGATTTCATTCATGCATTAAGAGGAAGGTCAGATGATTTTTCATTAGAAATTCTTAGAGACGGGGACACCAAGATAATTTCCGGGAAGCTGGACACGCATGATCATATCGTCAATAGAAAAGGAGTCATGGTTTCAGGAATGTTGATTAGCGACTATTGGTTCAGAGATATGTCAGTACTGGATCTTCCTAGGTTAAGCATACATTTCGTCAAATCAGGCTCACTGGCAGAAGGTTTGTTAATTGAGTCTGGCGTGTACCTGGAACTAATAGACGGGAAGAGCTTCAACACATTGAAAAGTCTGTATTCCTATTTAAAAGAACGTGAGGGCAAAGAAATAAAGATTAAAACAACATCTACTGGTGGGGCTGACCTCAATTACTACTTAACACATTACGAACATATTCTTCGTGTTAAGGGCTTGAAGTTTCTGGGTGAGCCTCCAGGAGAATAGAGGAAAACTCAGATCTATATAAAGCTATGAATAAAGCAGGGGCGAAGTATCTATCTGAAGGTCCAGGGAAAAGAGCCTTTATAATCAAGGAGTGGAATCAAGGCTTAAACTAGGGAGTTGAATACCCTACCAAGAGAGTTTGAACGACAAGACATGGCAAAGATATTTAATAAGAAAATTAAAACACGATTCCCAATTCTATTTAAACGGGCACTTGATTTTCATTTGATGAAAGCAAAGGGACGTATATAAATTAAATACTGAGGTACAACTTGAATTAAGGGAGGTGGAAGTTCATTGAAGGAAAAAATCAATGACTACGTACTACCTACAGGATGAAAGGGAGAACACCTTCAATGAACTTCCATAATAATACTTGAAAGTCATTAATAATATATCAAATAAACAACAATAAATCAATAGGTTGTGAAAGCCAAGGGAAGGTTGTGAAAAATCCTCCGTGGCAAAAACAAATTCACTTGGAGGAGACTAAGACCCCAGATCATTATAAACGCCACGGAGGAAGTTTAATTCAATGATGGAAATAGTAGTTAGTGTTTTTGTAATGGTCATACCTCCTTATCGATATAATGGTTTCAGAGCATGAGCATAATATTGCCAGATTAAATCAAAAAGCCCCATCAACCCCGTTGCAGGGTTGTGGGGCTTTTATTCTCTTTTGTTGACCCGTCTTTTAAATCATTCGATCAAGATCGGGTGTATCCCAATTTATATCGGGATTAAAGGCATTGCTATTGTTACGGTGTTAGCAATTTGATTTTGTTTATATGAATTAATTATTGGGTGGACTCTCAGCTCTCATAAAAACCTCCGAAGTAAGAAAGGAAATTAGATGAACAATTAAATGTTACTACACCTTTTGAAAAAGTAAACGTCAAAATTGTATGTCATTTAAATATAACAGGTTAAGGTACTTGGTCGGTTCTGCCTTATGAGGGTCGCAGCGGGCGAAAAACAGCTAGGTTTTTGACACGGGGGGTAGTGGACATCCATGTATCAAGCAACTGTTCCACTTTTTTCTCATCATCATAATTTTGTATTCGTTGTAAAGCTTATGAGCTAAAAAGATAAATACAATCCCAAAGATAATTACAAATGAATTGAACATGAATTTTCTCCATTTATAAATCTAGTAATTTTTTTTCATTTTCCCGTGCTAAACGGCGTTCCTCAACTCGGTCATATTTTCGATCACAGTCGTTACAAAATCTTTTACCCATTGGGTTCGGAGTAATAGATATGAATGTATTTTTTGATTGGCAATAAGGACAATTTTGATGCAAAGGCATTATTTCTTTCCTAGTGAAATTTGCAATACTTTCTCAATACCCCTTAGAGCATAAGTTGTACCAAAATAAGGAAAGAAGAAAATTAATTATGAAAGTATTGAATAGTAAAGGTTTGTGAGGTTGTTTCTAACAGAGAAGTTGCCTAAGAGATTGAGACAATTTCGCAAATTGAGATAGGAATCTCATTAGGGAAGTAATGAATAATCAACATGAGACAGAAAATATAATTCAGTGCACTTGTAATACAAGAACAAAGTCTGTGCCTCCCGGTGCAAACAGACTTTGTTCGAGATAGTGATCGCATGGAGGAGATCAATGCGACCTTTCTATACATATAGATTAACTCAGGAACATTAACCATTTGTTAATTTGCTGTTAACAATTTTTAACTTAAACCCCCCAGATGGTTTTTTTTATTTCAGGCTATCCATGACTAAATACCTAGCTATAGCGTTCTTGATCACGGGCTTCCTAGTAGGGGATGCTTATGGGGAGAATAGAGGAAAACTCAATAACTGCAGTTCACAAGTATATCCAGTTAGTAATGACACTAGTAGTTATCATCATTACTTTATTCCCAAGCTAAATCTAATTAATCCGAAGTAGTTTCTCTCAGCACACATTCATGCCTGACTGACTTCCAGATAAAATACAAATTCATAAGTATTGAAATACCCATTGCTGNCGGAATTAAAATCACAAAAATCCAAACGTTCAAAGCTTCATAAGTTGTTCCTAAAGCTGTTGCAACATTCATTAGAAAATTCACACACCAGTCAAATATAGTAATAATCCAGTTGTTGTTCATTTTAATTACCTCACTTTGTTTAATGTTTTTAAATTAGTTACTTACGCCAGTTTCGATAAAAGAACTTTTGCCACAAATAAAATCCTCCAGCATAAATCACCCCACAAATAAAATTGGAAGTGGTAATCCAGGTTCCCTTGGTAATTCCAACCCACTCACTAGTCCAGTACGGATGGAATAAACCCCAGAATAAAACCGAATACATNAATGCNATGGAATATAAAGCCTGTTTCCCAAAGGGNCCCTTTTTCTGTGGAGCCCCACATTGAGGNCAGACGANTGCCTCGGTGCTAATCTCCTTATTGCATTCGTAGCAGGATTTAAAAGCCATTTAGAATTATTCTTACCTACGTTTATTAGGNCTTTGCAATCGAAGTAGTTTTGACCTTAAAAACTTTTTATCTTTCGGGCCTGCATTGCATATTAAATTCGACCGCTTCTCAAGAATTGCTCGTGAGATCGTGTTTTTTAGTTTGCCTTTCTCATCGTAAATACGAACTTCGAACATAATTACCCCCTCATACTCTTTATATATTTGTAATTATTTATAGAATTAGCAGTCGCCAATTCTTTTTCTTTCCTTTTCAAGTTCTCCAACTCTGCTTTAATAGTTTGTATTTTTTGTTCAAGAGTTTTCTGCTCAGCGTCTTTGTTTTTATAAATTGATCCTAATTCATCAATATGCTTTTCCAGAATGCTTTGCGCTTTTGATTTTCTATAGCTACCCAACGGTTTTCTCCTTTAATTTAATGGTTGGTATTATTCTTAAAGTTATTTATTTCCGGTTGGGTCATTACTTTCCCCAACGAATATCCATTTAAAGTCTGCGTGTTCAAAGAACCTATGGTCTGGAATAAATGGTCTATTGCGTTTTCTCTGGCTCTTTTAATTCGATTTTCTCCTTTCCCTGTTAATTCCTTCGTGTTGTGTAAAAAATTTACCAGCAACCCTGTCGGAACTCGTTGGCTTTGACCCAAGGACGCTTTTTTAAGGTTGAGCATGTACCAGACCTGGGTATCCAAATTTACTTGGCTTGGTTTGAATTTTGGAATCGAAGCAAGCACAGGGATTTTNCTTTCTGGTCTATTAATGTTCTTCTTACTTTTTGTTTCNACTTTTAACTTTTTAGGTAGAACCGTTTGGGCAACCTTTACACTTTGTATGTTTTTTTGAATGATCCCGGNAGGTTTCAAAGGCAAAACAACACCCGAGTGGAGAGCAACCCGCATAGTGTCTTTTGATTTTTTTGGAGCAAAGAACCCATTGTGGTAATTAACCTGTTCATAACGCACATCTTTGGGTAATTTAAATTCCTTTTTCTTTATATCTTTGTGAATTTTTTTCATATACGTCCCCCATATAGGAGCTGCGGCATGAGCTCCGGTTAATCCTTTCCCGTTCGGCCCAATAAGCGGGCTATTGTCATCAAACCCTACCCATACCGACGTTGAGTAATTCTTGGTAAATCCTGTAAACCAGCTGTCCCTAAAATCGTTTGTCGTTCCTGTTTTCCCTCCCGCTGGATGATCAAACCCGACTCGACGAACTACTCGCCCCGATCCATTTTCAACAACACCTTTCATCATATCCAGCAAGGGGAAAATNTCTTTTTCAGAAAAGCGCNCGGTTTTTTCAATAAAGTGGTCATACAGAATNTTTCCTCCGTAATCTTCTACCCTGAAAACAAGAAACGGTTCCTTGTANGTTCCAAGGTTCGCAATTACGCTGTAAGCTGAAGCAAGTTCTAAGGCGGAAACACCCGATGACCCCAACGCGAGGGAGTAGTTATTTTTTAANGGTGACTTNATTCCAAATTTACGTGCTGTCTTGATCACACGCTTGGGACTTAGTTCGTACATTAACTTTGCAGATATTACATTTAAGGATTTAGCCAGTGCTTCTTTTAAAATCACAGGTCCTTTAAATTTGTCGTTGAAGTTATTCGGTTCCCATGGAGTGGTCCCCGGAATATCCAATGAAATCGGTTCATCGACTATGACGGTTCCAGGGTGATATCCTAGATTTTCAAAAGCACTCATGTATACGAATGGCTTGAAAGACGAACCAGGCATGCGATTACTGGATACGGCGCGGTTAAACTGGCTTTTTGAATAGTCCAACCCACCGAGTAGAACCCGAACCGCCCCTGATTGATTATCAATAGTAGCCACCGCAGCCTCAAGGCTCCCCTGCCCCTCCTCCTTGATCATGCGGCTTTCAAGGAATTTAATATGACGTTTGGCTGAATCGTGTGCCGCTTGTTGCATGTTCGAATCTAGCGTCGTAAATATTTTCAACCCACCAAAATGAATAAAGTCTTTTTCATACATTTCCTCCATTTCACCCAACACATAATCCAAGAAGTAACTATCAGGGTTTTGTTTCCTACTTGTTTTCCGAATATCCAGTTCTGATATTAATGCCTCGGCTCTTTGGGTTTCGTCGATGTATCCTTCATCCACCATTCTTTGCAGAACGTAGCTTGCTCTTTGGATCGAAGCTTCCTTATTATTTATAGGATTAACCTTGTTTGGTGATTTTGGTATTGCTGCGAGAATTGCACTTTGAAAAAGACTCAGTTCACTCGGGTTTTTTCCAAAGTAAACCTGGCTTGCCCTATTTATTCCGTATGCACCTTTACCAAAATAAACCTGGTTAGCATAAGCCTCGAGTATTTCTGGTTTACTGAAAGTTGATTCAATCTGAAATGCCATCAATAATTCTTTTAGTTTCCGTTCGTAACTTTTTTCAAAGCTAAAAAAAAGGTTCTTGGCCAGTTGTTGCGTAATCGTGCTGCCTCCCTGTGCTGTTTTGCCTTTTACCGTGTTTTTATATAGTGCTCTAAGAATTGCAACTGGATCCAATCCGTGATGTTCATAAAACGTGGAATCTTCAACTGCAATGATGGCTTTCTGGAAATGAGGTGAGATCAGNTCAAGTGTCATGTAACTTCGATCACCCAGTATTTTTAATACCTTCCCATCTCGCGAATAGATTTCAGTTGGTGGTTGTTGGTTTAAGTATCGGAGGTTTTTTGGGATTTGTGGCAACTCATCNTTTACATGAAAGTAAATTACCCCAGCACCGGANATAACGATAANCCAGGACATGACAGCAATCCCAACCATATATTTTTGCAAAAATTTTATTACCTGCATNTAAAATCCTTTAATTTTTCTAAAGGTTCACTAAAAGGAGTAATAGCAACATAGGAAATCCCAGGAAAATAATTTGTATCAGGACAAGGCTCTTTAGGACTAACTTCACTTGGATTGATCTCCTTTACTTGATTAGAAATAACTTCACTGTCTAAACGATATTAGTTAAGACCAACTATTCGATATCTATTGTTTGATTCATCTTGTTGAACAGAAATTTTCTTTCTCTTGCCAGTTGCATATTTTTAAAAACCCACTTGCTAATGAATTTCATTGACGTTTTTTCATTTCCGTTGAGATTATTGCTTGATAGAAGGGCTGTTTGAACGGTTTTAAAATCAAGGCGTGCCAGGGAAAATCTTGTTCTTGAATCAGATTGATCCCAGTGATCAACTATGTTTGTATCCAGAAGTGAAATGGCAGCCGTATCATTGATTACAGATTGAAGTTTTTCTTTGTCAATCCACCCTGGTTCTCGAGGGTCTTTTACTGCCTGGTGATATCGAATCAAACCTTTATTAAAATGACCGAGAACACTGATCAAGCTATTTCGTGCCGCATCATTTGCATCAATTTGGGCTTTGCCAGAGTGCTCTATATATTTTTTCTTTCCCACACCAAAAAACGCATCTTTTGATCCATGGTTGTCTGACAACGAAACGCCACTACCCGTTGATAGCCAGGAAGGTGTTTCTTTTTTTTCTATTTCTGCTTTAAGGATAGGTTTTGGTACCAACGTTCCCGATCGACTAAATATTTCTTTATTCGTTGTCGAACAACCAAACATAACTGCTGCCCCTAAAACCGTTAGAATTAATTTATTCATGATTAACCTCAGTAAAAATTTGTGAACTGACAGGCCAGCCAAATTTCATCCTGGTAGGAAGGAACCCAGAATAAAATAAGAGGAGACCCCCTGGTACTTGAATGGACAGGCTTTATTCCAATCATGTTCAGGTAAGCTGACCTATCAGCCCAATTCGGTTTTCTGTTTTCACAAAACTAGACCCTTGCTTTCCTGTTTAGATAAAATGGATAGCTTTTAATACCGGGAGGGGCGAACCATATTCCCCTCATACTCCCATTACTTAGAATCTTCCCTTCAAATGTTCCGGTTACCTGACCCTTAAGGTATTCACTAAAAAGAAACCTTTCATCTTCGCTAATAGAACCTTTTAGTTCCCTAATTTCCCTGTGCGTATTGACTATGGTTCCCGTAATATTTTTCCCTACTTGATCAATCGAAAGGCTCATTGCGTGTTTACCTCCAATAGTTCCTTCAAAGTAGAGTTTTTGAATTACGGGTACTGGCGCAGAGCTTGGCCTCGTTAAGTTATTGAACTTAACCCAGGCAATTATTGAAATACATAGTGCAAAAACCACAAAAGTTATTTTTGTCCAATAATTCACGAAGCCAACCTCCACATAAAAATGTTATTAGTTATTTCGGATACTCAAAAATCCAGTCACCAACAAAAGGGTCATCTTTTTTATTTTGAGGCCCTTTCTTAACAGCTACCTTTTTTGTTAGTTT
>JGI26262J51727_1001304_pt1 | contig 11836 bp, 6 predicted proteins | sample SaaInlV_150m_DNA_3_FD_51727 | JGI IMG/M metagenome (IMG submission 51727)
GACGGCGCCCGCGTGCGCCAGTCGGCCATCACGTCGGCGAGCGTCTCGGACAGGTCGCAACGGGGTTCCCAGCCGGTGTCGGTGCGCAGCGCCGTCGGGTCACCGCACAACTCAGGAACCTCAACAGGTCGAAACAGCTCCGGGTCCGGAACGAGGCGCATCGGCCGCGTGGCCAGTGCCACCAGGTGTTCAGCCACCTCCGAGATAGGCACAGCCATGCCTGAACACACGTTGTAGGCGGCGCCAGCCCGACCGTCCANGGCGAGCATCCGGTAGGCCCGAACAACGTCTCGTACATCGGTGAAGTCGCGCAGCGGGGTCAGGTCGCCCACCGGCACCTCGTCGTCTCCCGAGAATTCGTTGGCCACGATCCGTGAGGCGATGGCAGGGCACACGAACCTGTCGCTCTGGCCCGGACCCAGGTGGTTGAACGACCTGGCCCGCACGACGTCCTGTCCGAACCCCAGGTGGGCCTGTTCGGCAACCATGTCTGCGGCCGCCTTGGAGGCCGCATAGGGCGACACCGGCCGCAACGGCGCCGACTCGTCGACCGGCAGGTCGCTCGGGTCGACCACGCCGTAGACGTCGGCGCTGGTCACGGTCACCACCCGGTCCACGCCGGCCTCCCGGGCCGCAGCCAACACGTTGAAGGTGCCCTCCACGTTCACCCGCAGGGTCTCGACGGGGGCCTTCCAGGACCTGCCCACGTCGGCCTGTCCGGCCAGGTGGAACACAACCTCTGGCGAAGCCTCGGCCACCAGGGCGACCATGGCGTCGGCGTCCAGCACATCGGGTCCGCCGTGGGAGCGGTCCGTCTCGACCACCTCGTCACCGCTGTCGCAGAGGTGGGCCACGAGGTAGCACCCCACGAAGCCGGCGGCCCCCGTGACCAGAACCCTCACAGGGTCACCCATCCACCGTCGGAGTCGAGGCACCGGGTCCCGACGTCATGTCCTTGCACGGGCGCACCATAGACCCTCCCATCGGCGGCGATGCTGCCTGACGGGAGGGTCCGCAGGGCTAGGGTCCGTTCACCGTGGACGCCGCCGAGACACAGGGCCCCAGGGGAGCGCCCGCCCCGCCCCAGCAGTCGCCGGCCCCCCCTGCGCCGCCGCCCCCTCCCACGCCGCTCGTCAGCCTGGTGCTCGTGGCCCACGACCCGGGCGAGTGGTTCGACGACGTGCTGGCCGGCCTCGCAGCCCAGGACCACCGCCTCCTGGACGTGGTGGTTGTAGACGCCGGCCGCAAGGCGGGTCTGTCCGACCGGGTGCTCAACGTGTTGCCCGATGCCCGCACCGTCGAGGCACCCGGGTCACCCGGCTTCGGAGCGGCAGCCAACAGGGCCGTCGTCGGCGCCTCAGACGGCCAGGCCGACGGCGGTACCGGCCCCAACCGGATACCCAGCTACCACCTGTTCATGCACGACGACGTGGTGCTCGACGGCACGGCCGTGCGGCGCATGGTCGAGCGCGCCGTGGCGGCCAACGCCGGGGTGGTCGGCCCCAAGGTCCTCGTGGGAACCGACGGCCGCATCCTCCACGACATGGGCTCAACCGTCGACCGCTACGGGTCGCCGGTGCCCCGCCTGCACCCAGGCGAGGTCGACCAGGGCCAGTACGACGCCACGCCGGACGTGTTCGCCGTTGCCGAGGCCGCCCTGCTCGTACGCACCGACCTGTTCGCCGCCGTCGGGGGCTTTGACCCCGAGATCCGCTTCCTCGACGGACACATCGACCTCTGCTGGAGGGCACGCCTGGCCGGCGCCACGGTCACAACGGCCCCCACCGCCGTCGGGCGCACCGTCAGCAGAGACGCCTCGGCGAGGCGCGGCACCAACCCGGTCATCCTGCGCCCCAGGCACCGGCTGCGAATGTCGCTCACCAACCAGGCAGCCGGCAGGTCGGCGACGGTCGTGGCCGAGCTGGCTGCAGCCACCGTCCTGGGCGTCGCATACGGCCTCCTGACAGGCCGCTTCCGCCACGTCTGGGGACTGGTCAGCGCATGGCCCTGGAACCTCGGACGCCACTCCGGAGTCCGCAACAGGCGCCGCATAATCGCCAGGCACCGACGGGTCGACCCTGCCCGCGTGGTGGCCGGCCCCGACATGCCCCACCACGCCATCAGGCGGGCCGTAACCGGCCGCGCCCCCTACGGCACCGGCGACGAGGCACCCGGCAACATCGCATTCCACAACATCTGGAGTGCCCTGCTCGGGCCCGGCGGCATCGCCCTCATGGCCAGCGCAGCCGTCCTGGGCTTCGGCTCACGCCACCTGCTCACCCGTGGCCTCCCGGCCGTGGGCCGACTACAGGCCCTACCCGCCGACCCCATGGACCTGGTGCGCTCCTGGTGGCACGGCTGGCGGCCCACCGGAACCGGCGTGGCCACGACAGGCCCCGACGCCCTGGCGCTCCTGGGGGTTGTCGCGCGTCTGATGCCCGGCAGCGACAACCTGATCTGGACCGCCGTCGTTCTCGCAGCACTACCGGTCGGGGCCCTCGGAGTCTGGCGCCTCGTGCGGCCCGTAGGTGGCGGCAGGTCACGCGCTGCAGCCGTGCTCACCTACCTGGCAGTTCCCCTTCCCTACGACGCACTCCGCGAGGGCCGCCTCGCCCCCCTGGCCGTCTACGCATCGCTGCCATGGATCGCCCACCGCCTGGCCGAGGCCCAGGGCGTCGTTCCCTACGGCCACCGCGGAGGCGACCCGGGCCCGGGAACCCGTATCCGCAACATGGGTTCCGACATCCTCCTCACCGGCCTCGTCGTTGCAGCCGCCATCGCCATCGACCCCACGGTCGTGGTGGTCCTTCCCGTGCTGGTTGGCGGCCTCGTCGTGGGAAGCCTCCTGGCAGGCAGCGTCGCCGGCCTCACGAGGCTGGTTACCGTCGCCGCCGGCGGAGCGGTCGTGGCGGCCATTGTCCAACTGCCGCTGCTGTTCAACCTGGTCGACAACCATCCCCTCGACTCCCTGGCCGTACCCACCACCTGGCCGAGGGGCAGCCTCGGCACGGCAGCCATGTTCACCCTCGACACCGGTTCCCCCCTCGGGGGTCCCTCATGGGCCGGCACCTTCGGAATCGACCGCATCGGCTGGACCGTTCTCGTCGTACCGGCCCTGGCCCTCGTAACCGCCACCGGATGGCGCCTGGCAATCAGCATCCGTGCAGCATTCGTGGTGGCCGGCGGCTTCGCCTCGGTCTGGCTGGTGGACCAGGGATGGTGGCAGGGCCCGACCCTGCCCCCCGAACTGCTGCTTGTTCCCGTCGCCCTGGGCCTGGCATGGGCTGCTGCAGCAGCAGTGGCCGACATGGGCACCACCAGCTCCATGCCCCGCCGCGGCCCCAGCTGGAGAAACGCCCTACCCGCCGTCGCCGGCCTGGCCCTGGCACTCACCGTGCTGCCCGTGGTCGTCGGTTCCCTGGGGGGCCGCCTCGGCATGCCCGAAGCCGACCTTCCCTCAGCCCTTCCGTTCATCGCCGAACCCCGTGCGGGCATAGGCGAAACCACCAGAGGTGGCGACGGCAGGGTGCTGTGGGTCGGCGAACCAACGATCCTCCCCGCAGTAGGTGTGCCGCTGTCTGACGACCCACTCTCTGGTGAGGTTGCGGTGGCGGTCACCGACGGGAGCCCCGACCTGCTCGACCAGTGGCCCTACGACCTGACAGGCGCCCCTGGTGTCGCCGAGATCAGGGACGCCCTGGCCGAGGCCCTGGCCGGCCGAACAAGCCGCCTCGGAGCCGCAATCGGAGCCTGGGGGGTCGACCACGTCGTGCTCGTCGAGCGCTCCGCACCCGCACCCCACGAGGCGATAGAGGCGCCCCTGCCACCCACCTACGCGGCGGCCATCACACGTCAACTCGACATGGCACGCGTCGAGGGCCTCAACAGCGCCGTGACCATCTTCGAAAACATCGCCACCCGACCGGTCCACGCCGTGGTGCGAGACCGGACAGGCCGCGTAGTACCGGCCGCCGTCACGCCCCTGGCCTACGACCGCCTCCAGGTGCAGGCATCAGCCGACGGCGCCTACCGCTGGATCCTCGGCCCGGAGGGGTCCTGGTCGTTCAGCGTCGACGGCATCACCAGGCCGCTCGTACCCGCCGGCGAGGCCGGAGGCGTACCGGGCCGGCCATCGGTGAGGGTGGCGTCAGGAACCATCGGCGAGCTCGTGCATGACGGCGCATCGTCAAGGTCCCGGCGCCTCCTGCAGGTTGCAGCACTCTGCGGGGTCCTGCTCCTGGCCAGCTGGCTCCGCACCGACCCTGAACCGGAGTGGCCATGAGCGCCATGAACGCCGTGCGGTATCCGGCACTGGTGGTGCTGGCGGCCATGGTCGTAGGGGCAACCCTGTTCGCCAGCCCTCCCGAGCCGGTNGNCAGGGCCACCCTGCTGCCACCGGTGCACGCAGCGCTCTCCACCACGCCCGACTCCGGCGACCTCTGGTTCTGCATGGGGCCCACCGCCGACATGGACGGAATCGCCGAGCGCATCGTGACCCTCACCAGCATCTCCGACGAGCCGACAATCGGACGGGTCACCGTAAACGGCGACAACGGAGCCGAGGTGGAGCGGGCCTTCCAGCTTGAACCCGGAAGGAACATGGAGATCAGGCCAGGCCCATTTGTGCCCGGGGCCTTCTTTGCCGGAGTCACCGTCGAGGTTCCAGGTGGAAGGGTGCTGGTCGAACAACGCATCACCGGCGGCGCCACCGGAGACGGGGCCGGCGACAGGCCCGCACCCGGCATAGGCACCGGGGTCGACGAGGCACCCTGCGGCACGATCACGTCAGCCTCGTGGCAGGTGCCGTGGGCAACCACTGCCGAACCCGGCAACACGGCGGCGCTGCTCGTCTACAACCCGTTCCGGGCACCGGCCGTCGCCAACCTGCGTTTCATCGGCGACCTGGGCCGTCGCGAGACCCTCGACACGAGGGGAGTGGTCGTGGCCGGCCGCTCCCTCGCCGTATTCGACCTGAACGACCTGATTCCGGACTCGGCGGTGGTGTCGGCAAGCGTCGACGCCAGGGTCGGCCAGCTCGTCGTCGCACGCCTCCAGATCGCCGACCTGCCTGCCTCTGACACCGGAGGCACCCGGGGCAGCACCGGCCTGGCCGTCACACCCGGCCTGCCCGAGACCTCAGACCGCCTGTTCCTGCCCGGCGTATCCCGGGACTGGGGCATCACCTCATCGGTTGTCGTGATGAACCCGGGCGAGGACACCACCGAACTCGAGGTGCTCGTGAGGCCCGAGGCCATCGGCACCTTCGTCGAGCCATGGCGGGTGACCCTCAGGGGTCGCCAGCGCCAGGTGGTCGACCTCGGCTCTGGCCGCATCGCCGACGCCGGACGCTTCGGAGTCGAGGTCCGCTCCCTCGACGGCGCACCCCTCGCCGCATCACTCGTCAGCCGTCCCGAGGGCGGCACGACAGCTGCCGGCCTCGTCGTGCTCCCGGCCGTGGGTGCCGCCGCCACCGACTGGATCGTGCACCTCACCGGACCAGCCGACCAGGCGGTCCTCGTGGTCTCCAACCCGGGCGAGACAACGATCGCCACCGTGCGCCTCTCGCTGCTGGGTGCCGCATGGCCCTCAGACACCCCCGACCTCTACGAGATCGACCCCGCCGGCCACATAGAGGTGGAGCTCGGAGCCGCCATCGCCGCCGAGGCCACGGTCCTCGTGGACTCAACCGTGCCCGTGCTGTCGGTCATGCGGCGTGTCGACCCTGCAGGCCGGTCGTCGTCGTTCGGAATGGCCATTGCCGGAACCCAGGCCCGCCCCTCCTCGTAGACCGGGTCCAGGCACCCGACCAGCGGAGTCAGTGGTTGCCGCAGCCCTCGGGTGTAGAGCCGGGTTCACGGGCCTCGGCCAGCGAACCCCACAGATGGGTGGCACTCACTGGACCAAGGTGGTGGGCACGGGTGACACCGTCGGCATCGGCAATAACCACGAGCGGCACGGCATCGATCCGGTAGCGGTCGTGCACGACCGCGTCGGCGCCCACCTCCACCTCGACAACCGCCACCTCTGAGCTGTCCAAAGGAAGGGCACGTTCCAGCACGGCCGCACACGACTGGCAGGTGGCCGACGTGAACACAGCCACCAGCCACGGCACCTCGGGCCGTGCGAAGTCGGCCCGGTCAAGCTGATCGGGAACGGTCCAGCCGGTGCGGACAGGCGCATCGGGGCCACGCCGCTGCACAAGCGCCGCAACAACAGAGGCGGCCGCCGCAACGACGATCAGGAGCAGCAGGCGGTCCATGGAGTGCCCGGCGGGGGAGGGACCGTCGGACCGGTCAGTCGACCGGTGTGGGAGACGGCTCCTCGACGGCGCCGGTGGCCTCGTTGGCCGGCTCGGCAGCAGATGGCCCGGCGTCGCCACCTGAACCGGTGTCGGTGGAAAGGCCCACCAGCCTGTTGACCTCTTCGCCCGAGATGGTCTCTCGCTCCAGCAGGGCACGTGCGATGAGGGTCAGCGAGTGCCGGTTGTCGGTGAGCAGGACCCTGCAGCGGTCCTCGCCCTCTGTGAGGATGCGCTGGACCTCCTCGTCGATCATCGTGGCGGTCTCGTCGGAGTAGTCACGCGTTGACATGAGGTCATCGCCCAGGAACACCTGGTTGTGGCTTCCCCACGCCATGGGACCGACGCGGTCGCTCATGCCCCACTCGCGCACCATCTTCCTTGCCAGTTCGGTGGCGCTCACCAGGTCGCTGCTGGCACCGGTGGAGACCACGCCGAAGACAAGTTCCTCGGCGATGCGGCCGCCCATGTTGACCACCAGCTTGTCCTCGATGAAGTCCTGGCGGTAGATGTGGCGCTCCTCCTCGGGGAGCTGCATCGTGACGCCGAGCGCCATGCCGCTCGGGATGATGGTGACCTTGTGCAGCGGGTCGGCGTTGGGCAACAGGGCGGCACAGAGGGCGTGTCCGGCCTCGTGGTAGGCGATGGCCTCCTTCTCCTCGGCCGTGAGCGCCATGGACTCGCGCTTTTGGCCCATGAGGGTGCGGTCGCGGGCCGACTCGAGATGGTCGGCGTGGATGGCGTCGGCGCTCTCGCGCACGGCCACCAGGGCGGCCTCGTTGATGAGGTTCGCCAGGTCGGCGCCGCTCATGCCGGGCGTGCCACGGGCCACGAGGTCGAGGTCGACGTCGTCTCCCATCCGCTTGCCCTTGATGTGGACCTCGAGGATCTGTCTGCGGTCCTCGAGCTCGGGCAGGGGCACAACCACCTGGCGGTCAAAGCGGCCGGGGCGCAGCAGNGCNGGGTCCAAGATGTCGGGGCGGTTGGTGGCCGCCAGCATCACGATTCCCTCGGTGCTCTCAAAGCCGTCCATCTCGGACAGCATCTGGTTCAGCGTCTGCTCGCGCTCGTCGTGGCCGCCGCCCATGCCGGCACCCCGCTTGCGTCCAATGGAGTCGATCTCGTCGATGAAGATGATGGCCCGCTCCATCTTGCGGGCCGACTCGAACAGGTCTCGGACCCGGCTGGCACCCACGCCCACGAACATCTCCATGAAGTCGGAGCCGGTTACAGACAGGAAGGGCACCCCGGCCTCGCCGGCGACGGCCCGGGCGATGAGGGTCTTGCCGGTACCGGGGGGGCCTACAAGCAGCACGCCCTTGGGCACACGCGCCCCGATCTCAGAGAACTTGTCGGTCTCCTTCAGGAAGTCGACGACCTCGCGGATCTCCTGTTTGACACCGGCATATCCGGCCACGTCGTCGAACGTGGTGCCGGGCCGCTCGCTCGAGTAGGTCTTGGCCTTGGAACGGCCCACCGACATCATGGATGTCATCTGGCCCTGGGCGCGGCGGTTGATCCACCAGAAGAACAAGATGATCAGGCCAACCGGGAGCAGCAGCGGCAACCAGGTCTGCANGAAGTTGGGCTGGGGGGTGTCGAACTGCACGGCGGCGTTGCTCTCGGCCAGCACGGCCCTGTCGGCATCGGACAACTTGAGTGGGCCCGTGGTGTCAAAGGCGACGCCGTCGGCGGTGGTGAAGTGGATGCGGCCGGTCTGGTTGTCGACCTCTACCTCGGCCACCTCGTCGGCGGCCACCTGGGTCAGGAACTGGTCGTAGGAGACGACCTCAACCTCTTCGGCGGGCAGGAAGCTGGGAAAGAACAGCGCAGCACCGATGAGGCCCATCATCAGCCAGATACCCCAACGCGGCCATCCCTGGTCGCGCCCGGCGGCACCCCCCTCGGGGCGACCCTTTCCCTGGCGTGGCCTGCCCTGACGGGGCTTGGTGGGCTTCTTGCGATCAGCCATGGGTCCATCGTAGAGGTACGGTCCGACAGTCGTGGTTCGGGTATCGGGTGCCTCGGTGGTCACCGTGCGCCGAGACCGGGGGCCGTGGCGCCGTGGGTAGGGTTTCGCCGATGATCGGCGCAGATCCCCAGCCCACGGCCGAAAAGCGCCCCTGGGGCCTCCCCCATGTGGTGGCGGGCCTCTTCCTCAGCCTGTTCGCCAGCGCCGTGTTCAGCGTTGTCGTGTTTGCAGCCGGCGGCTACGACTCACAGGCCGACCTGCCGCTGACGCTCATCGCCCTGCTCCAGGTGCCGCTCTGGACCGGCCTGCTGGGGGTTCCCTTCTGGCTGGCCCGCAGGAGCGGCGTCTCCTGGGCCACCGACCTGGGCTTCACGTTCCAGCGAAGCGACATCCTGTCGGGTCTGGCAATCGGCGTAGGGGCCCAGGCGGCCCTGGTGCCGCTGCTGTACGCCCCGATCCTCCTGTTCACCGACGACCTCGACGTCTCCGAGCCGGCCCGCGAACTGGTCGACAAGGCCGACGGCCTCGGCATCGCCCTGTTGGTCCTCGTCGTCGTTGTCGGCGCCGCCGTCATCGAGGAGGTCTTCTTCCGGGGCCTCATGCTGCGTGCCTTCGAGGACCGGTGGCATCCCCGGGTGGCGCTCGGTGCCTCGTCGATCGTCTTCGGCCTGATCCACTTCCAGCCCCTGCAGTTCCCGGCACTGGCCATGTTCGGCCTCATCTCCGGCTACCTGGCCCAGCGTTACGGCCGCCTCGGGCGGGCAATCTGGGCCCACGTCGGGTTCAACGCCTGGACCGTCGCCATGTTGCTGGTCCTGTGAACCTCCAGGAAGGCACCCGCGACGCAGCGGTCCGACTCCTCGCAGCCACCAGGCGGGTTCCGCTCGCCACCTGGGTGACCGTGGCCGTGGTGGGCCTCTCCACCCTGTTCGTGCTCTGGGTGGTCAACCCTGCCGGAGTGCTGTTCACCGACACCACGCCAACCGGTGGAGACCTCGGTGCCCATGTCTGGGGCCCGGCGTTCATACGCGATGAGCTGCTGCCGAGGTTCCGCCTGACCGGCTGGACCCCCGACTGGTACGCGGGCTTCCCCGCATTCCACTTCTACATGGTCGTCCCGATGCTGGCCGTGGTCGCCGTGAACATCGGCCTCGTCGTGCCCCTTGCCGTGCCAACGGTCCTTGCCGCCGTCGCCGGCGGGGTCTGGCTGGAACGCCGCCGACCCACCGGCTGGATCCCGGGCCTCTGGACACTCGGGGTGCTCATAGTCCTGGTCGTGCCCGTCTCCTACGGCATCGCCTTCAAGTGGGTGACCGTCGCCGGCCTCGTAGCCATGCCCGTCGCCGCCTGGCTGATGGGTCGCCTGGCCGGCCTGGTGTTTCCAGAACCCGCCCTCATGGCTGCTGCCACCCTGCCGTTCATCTTCGACAGGGCCTTCAACATCATGGGCGGCAACCTCATGTCCACCATGGCCGGCGAGTTCGCCTTCGCCCTCGCCGTGGTGGCACTGCTCATCTACCTGGGCCTGCTCGTACGCGGGATCGAGACAGGACGGGGCCGCGGCTGGGCGGCCCTTGCGCTTGCCGTGGTCGGCCTCTGCCACCTGCTCGTGGCGTTCTACGCCCTGCTGGCCTCGTTCGTAGCCGTGCTCACCCGACCCAGCCGGGCCGCCTTCACGTGGCTGCTCACCACGGGCATAGTGGCCGGCCTCACCTCTGCGTTCTGGGTGCTGCCGTTCTGGTGGCAGCGGGACCACCTCAACGACATGGCATGGGACAAGCTCGGCGACAGCCGCTCGTACCTGTGGAACCGCGGCAACCTGGCGGCCGACTTCCTCACCAACGATCCGCCACTGCAGGTGGTCATCGTCACCGCCGGTGTCGGCCTGCTGGCATCCCTCGTGTTCCGACGCCGCCTCGGCCTGATCCTGGCCGGAATGGTCCTCGTGCTGGCGGCGGCGTTCACGTGGCTGCCCGAGGGGCGCCTCTACAACGGCCGCCTCCTGCCCGGCTACTACCTCAGCCTCTACCTGTTGGCCGGCCTCGGTGTCGCCGAGGTGCTGCGCCTGACCGGCCGCCTGTTCGATGGCCTCAGGGCCCGAAACGGCAGCGGCGGCAGATGGATCACCGGCGGGGGAGTCATGGCCGTGACCCTCTACCTGATCGTGTTCCTGGGTATGCCGCTGCGGGCCCTGCCGTTCGGCTCCATGGACGTCAACACCTACCGCTGGATGGGCCTCGGCACAGAACAGCTGAACCTGGGGCGCTCCTGGGTCAACTGGAACTTTGCCGGCTACGAGGCCCGCACCGGCGACGACAGCGGCGGCGGCTGGGACGAATACCGCGACATGGTGACCACAATGTCCGACGTCGCCGAGGCCAACGGCTGTGGCCGCCTGCTCTGGGAGTACAGCAGCGAGCTGACCCGCTACGGCACACCCATGGCGCTGATGCTGCTTCCCCACTGGACCGACGGCTGCATCGGNTCCATGGAGGGCCTCTACTTCGAGGCATCCACCACCACCCCGTACCACTTCCTCATGCAGTCCGAGCTGTCCACCGGTCCATCACGGGCACAGCGCAGCCTGCCGTACCGGTCACTCGACATGGATGCCGGCGTCGACCACATGAGGCAGTTCGGCGTGCGCTACTACTCGCCGTCCTCGCAGAGGGCCATAAACGAGGCCCGCGATCACCCCGACCTGACCGAGGTCGCCACAACCGGCCCGTGGACCGTGTTCCTCGTGGATGGATCAGATCTCGTCGCACCCATGGACTTCGAGCCGGTGGTGTTCACAGACGTGGACCACTCAAGCTGGCTGGACCCGTCCGTCGAGGTCTTCCAGGAGGGCTCCCAGGCAGTCCAGTGGACCGTCGGTGGCCTGGCTGCATGGCAGCACCTGGCGGCCGGTGAGGAACCAGACGAACGCGCGCTCGAGCCGGTGCAGGTCTCAGACATCGTTGCCGACGTCGACTCCATCTCGTTCCACGTGGACCGCATCGGCGTGCCCGTTGTCGTGCGCACCTCGTTCTTCCCCAACTGGGAGGCCGACGGCGCCGCCGGCCCGTGGCGGGTCACACCCAACCTGATGGTCGTCGTGCCGACAGGGCCCGACGTCACCCTCAGNTACGGCCGCACCCCGATTGACATNGNCTCGATGCTGCTGACCCTCGTGGGCCTGCTCGGACTGTTCCTGCTCAGCCGGGCAGCGCGGCCCGAGGAAGGGTCGCTGGCTGGCCCCGATCTCCTCTCTGTGGGGTCAGACGCCTCGGCCGGCCTCGACGCATGGGTGGTCGGCTGCGCCGAGAGGCGCCTGGCCGCACGCGAGGCCCTCGCCAACCTCGAGGACGTTCCGGTCGACGATGGTCTTCCCGTCGACGAGACCCTCCCCGGAGGCTGGAGCGTCGACATCGATGAGACCGAACCCGACCTCGACGAGCCCGTGGACCCGGCGTGAGGACCCGCATGAGGCGCTTCGCCGTCGTGGGAGTCCTCGCCACCGCAGTGGACATCGGCGTGGCCGTGGCCCTGCTCAGACGCGGCTGGTCCCTGCCTGCGGCCGACCT
>JGI26262J51727_1001316_pt1 | contig 11778 bp, 12 predicted proteins | sample SaaInlV_150m_DNA_3_FD_51727 | JGI IMG/M metagenome (IMG submission 51727)
ATGTTTGATAAAGCTCTAGGTGTTCCAGTTAAGTGGACTAACTTTTCAACGGTGGTGCAATGACTGATGCTATGTTAGCTGGAGATATTGATATCTCTTATTCACAAGGCTTAGTACCTTTCATCAATGCTGTTAAATCAAAAGCTCCTTTAAAGCTTGTAGATATCGCTATGGAATACGGAATGGGTGGAACAACTTGTGTTACATCTAACGCTTCTGGAATTACAAAAGCTAACGCTTCAGAATTAGAAGGCAAAAAAGTTGCTGTTCCTCTTGGAACAATGGCTGAGTATGTTTTTGATGAAAGTATGAAAGTTGTTGGTGCTGATAAAGGCAAAATGACTGTTATTCAAATGGATCCTGAAGAAGGTGCTGCTGCANTAGTTTCTGGTGATGTTGTAATGGCATGTTTNTTTGGTGGTAATTCTATTAAAGCTGCAACAGCAGTTGGAACTAGATTACTAACAGTTCAAGAAGCTCGTGATGCAGGTATCTTAGGTATCGACATTACATCAGTTACAGACAAATTTATGAAAGAGAACCCAGGTATGCTGAGAACTTTCATAGAAGTAACTCATGAAGCTAATGCTAGATATGCATCAGGTAAAAGTGATTTAAATGTTATCGCTAAAGATGCTGAGATGAAGCTTGGAGATATGAAAGAAACTTTAAGCGGATTTAAATTTCTTACACCTGCAGAGACTGAAAAATCTATGACTTCTGGAAATCTAAGTGGATTTTTAAAAGGAATGGGTACTCCTAACGGAGCAGTTGATACAAGCTTTTTACCTCTTTAATTTAGAGAGTTAAATAAATTTAAATAGGCGCCAATTTAATAAATTGGTGCCTATTTTTTTAAAAAAATTCTAATATAGTATTGTCTTATGAGTGATTTAATTTCTCAGAATTTAAACATGATCTTTAAAACTCCTAAAGGAGAAACAGTTCATGCATTAAAAGATGTAAACTTTACACTTAAAAAAGGTGAACTTTTAACTGTTCTTGGTCCTTCGGGCTGTGGAAAAACAACTTTGTTAAACATTACTGCTGGATTTCTACGACCTACTTCTGGAGTTCTCACTCTTAACGGAAATGAAATTAATGGCCCTGGTGTTGAACGGGGAATGGTCTTTCAACAAGGTGCTTTATTTGAATGGCTAACTGTTGCAGAGAATGTTGACTTTGGTTTAAGAATGAAAAAAGAAGACCCAGTTAAAACTGCTAAGAAAGTTGAAGAATGGTTAAATATAGTAGGCCTACAAGGTTTTGGAAACACTCCTACTTATCAATTATCTGGAGGTATGCAGCAAAGAGTTGCTCTTGCTAGATGTTTAATTAATGACCCTGATTTAATTTTAATGGATGAACCGTTAGGAGCATTAGATGCATTAACCAGAGAGAAGATGCAGTCTTTAGTTTTAAAAATTTGGAAAGAAACAGGAAAAACAATTATCTTAATCACCCACTCAGTTGAAGAAGCTTTACTACTAGGTGAAAGATTGTATGTAATGGCACCAAGACCAGGTCGTATCCATAAAGAATATAATCTTCCTTTTGCATCAATGGGTATTGATGGTGATTTAAGAGAGATAAAAAAAACACCTGACTTTGTAAGCACTAGAGAAGAAATTCTAACTATGATTTGGAATATGGAAGAAGAAATTATGGGTAAAGATATTTAGTATGCTAACAGGTATTATAACATTCGTAGTAATTTTTGCAGTTATTGGATCTATTTTGTATGGAAGAAAATTAGCAAAAACTGAAAAATTAGATGCTGTATTTGGTAATCCTGAAAGAGCTAAAGGTGGAGTTCATTGGGTTATTGTTGGTAGTAGTTTTTTACTATTAACTTGGCTTTACTATTCTTGGGATATGGCGAAATCATTTTATCCTCAGTCTGCAAATGAACTTTGTCAGGTTGCAAAAGTAAACGACTCTTTACTTTCATTAAAATATTTATTTCCAATTGAAGAACGTGAATTTAAGAGTACTTCAATAATCAAAGGTGAAAACAAAAATATACAAAAACTAGCTAATGAAATTAAAAATTCACCAATATAAGAGAACAAGACAAAACTACTCTTTTAAAATTTATTGCAAAAACTCAACAATCAATTCCATTGTTAACCAATATTGATCTTTTAGAAGAAGAAACAAAAAGTCAAATTCGAGATTTAACAAATAGAATTACTTGGTTAACAGAAGATTTTCAAAAAATAAGCTATCCACCAATTAAAAGTATTGAAGAAGAGAACGCAAGAATTGAAGCTTTAAAAAAACAAGGGAAATGGGGAGCCTCTGCAACCGCTGTAGAAAATACAGTTGAAATACCAACTATTCCTGAAACAAAAATGGGTTTAAAATTTGATGCAGCTGCAAAAGAATTAACTCTTATTAGTAATGACTTTTTCAAATTAAGAAATCATAACTATAAATATAAGCAGTTAATGAAAGAGATTAAGGATGAGATTAAAGCTTATCGATCTAGTTTAGATGATACCCAAGAAGTAGCTTCTGCATTAGCAAAAGATGTTTTAAAAATTGCTCGAAGAATCGAATACGCAAGTATTTTCCCACCTAATACTCTTGATGATATGCAAAAATCAATAATAGAGTTTGATGAAGTTCAAAAGAAAGAGCAAGGTGTTTTAAGACTAGTTGATATTTTTTTATTTCCTGCTGGTACAATTGTTTCAAGTGGACCAAATTGTTCTGAACAAGGATCTGGAAGATGGTTACCAAAACCGTCTGATACCTTTAATAAATTTGTGCTACTCCTTAAACCCAGTATTGGATTTAAAAACGTACCTCTAATTTGGTATGAAATGATGGATGTAAGTAAAATAGTTGGTTTTATATTACCTGATTGGATTGCAGATGCTATGCCTGGGGCATATCCAATTCATAATGCTGATGGAACTGTTACTCCAAACTTTAAGAGTAAAGTCTTAAGTGTTGTTACAGGTGAGTTTAAATTATTTAAGATACCAGTTCCGATGGGTCATATCTGGGATTCTTTTTTAAGAGTTCTCCTAGGTTTAGTACTTGGAATTATTTTTGGTGTACCACTAGGATTATTTATGGGTTTAAACAGATTTGCTAAAGGATTTTTTGATCCATTAATTGAACTATATAGACCGGTACCCCCATTAGCTTGGGCTCCTCTAGTTATTACTGTATTTGGAATTGATAATGTTGGGAAAGTTTTCTTATTATTTATGGTTTCATTTTCAATTATGATCATCTCTGCTAGAGCAGGAGCTGCTGGTACGCAGTTGTCTAAAATTCATGCTTCACACTCACTTGGTGCATCTAAATGGCAAATATTAAGACATGTAATATTTCCAAACTCATTACCAGAAATTTTAACAGGGGTTAGAGTTGCTGTTGGAATGTGTTGGGGAACTTTGGTTGCAGCTGAATTTTTAGCCGGTACTACAGGTATTGGATTTGTTGAAAACGTTGCTAAAAAATACTTCCAATATGAAGTTATTTGGATCACTATTTTTGTAATGGGTATGTTAGGTTTATTATTTGATGTTGCTTTAAGAAAAATAATTGACAAAACAATTCCATGGCATGGTAAAGGTTAATCAAACTTTTATTAAACTATGAAATCTTCGAAATTAAAAAGAATTATTAAAGATATCTTTATTAAGTATAAATTAAACAAAGATCATGCCACTATTTGTGCTGAAGCCTTAATCAATGCAGAATTAGTTGGTGCTCCATCACATGGTTTATCTAGACTTAAGATGTACTGTGACCGTATTTCTAAAAAAGTTATTAATCCAAAAGCTAAAATTAAAGTTAAAAAAATTTCTCAATCCATTGCCCATGTTGATGGTAACAATAGTATTGGCTTTGTTGCAGCAGATACCGCTATTAAAACTGCTATAAACAATGCTAAAAAAACTGGAATTGGCTTAGTTGCAGTTAAGAATAGTGGTCATTATGGTTTATCTGGTTATTACGCAGAGCAAGCAGTTAAAAAAGGTTTAATGGTAATGGTATTTACTAATGCACCTCCAGCAGTTGCACCTCATGGGGCTTTAAAAAGTTTATTTGGAACAAACCCTATTTGTTTTGGAACACCTACTGGATCAAAGGTTCCTTTTATTTTAGATACTTCAATCTCAATGATTAATAGAGGAAAAATTAGAGTTGCAGCAAGAGAAGGAACTAAAATTCCTGAGGGAGTTGCTTTAGATAAATTTGGTAAACCAACAACGGATCCTAAAAAAGCATTAGAGGGTGTTCAATTACCAATAGCTGGTTTTAGGGGTTCTGGATTAGCTTGGATGGTTGATATTTTAAGTGGTGTATTAACAGGTGGTAATCATGCAGGTAGAGTTAAAGATCCATTTACTGATTTTAGTGGTCCACAAAATATTGGTCACCTATTTTTTGTTTTAAAGCCTAATTTATTTGTCGGAAATTCTTTCAATAAAAGAATAAAAGACAATATCAAAACTATAAAAAAACTACCTAAGATAAAAGGTGTTAAAGAAATTCTTTACCCAGGACAAAGTAAGTTTAATAGGTTTAAAAGTAATCTTAAAAAAGAAATTAATATTTCAAAAGCTGTTTTAAAAGACTTGGAATATTTACAAAGTATCTAACTATCGTACAGATCTTGAAAACTTTACAAGATCATTAACAAGAAGTTCAGGTTCTTCAAGCGCTGCAAAATGTCCACCCCTCGGCATCTCTGTCCATTGAGTAATATTAAACATTCTATCTGCATAAGATTTTGGTGGCCACTCAGACATTTCTGCTGGAAAAATTGCTGCAGCTGTTGGAATTTCTATTTTTTTAAAATCTTTAGGAAAAAAACGTCCACCCTCTTCTCTTCTTCCGTAATAAATCCAAGTAGCTGTGTTGAAAGTTTTTGTAACTACATAAACCATAATATTAGCTAAGAGTGTATCTTTTGAATAAACACTTTCAATATTGTTGTCTTTTAAATCAGACCATGAGTACATTTTTTCAATAATCCATGCTGCAATTCCAACAGGACTGTCCATCATTCCATAACTTAAAGTTTGAGGTTTAGTTGCTTGTTGAGTTCTATATCCATCCTGCATTATTTGGTCTGTATTAAATCTTTGTTGCCATTCTTCCTCTTGTTTTGTTTGTGGACCATCAGGGTGGCGCATTGTTAAACAATTAATGTGAATTGCCTTACATGATTTTGAATGATCATAACCAATCCAGTTTGCAATAGTTGCTCCCCAATCACCTCCTTGTGCTAAATAGTTTTTATAACCAAGGTTTTTTGTCATCAGTTTATTTAAAGTATTGGCTATTTTTCTTGGTCCCATGGGTCTTGAAGGTCTCCCAGAAAAACCAAAGCCAGGTAATGATGGGACCACTACATCAAAAGCATCTTCAATATTTCCACCAAATTTTTCAGGGTGTGCAAGTCTTTTTATAATATGTAAAAACTCAATTACTGATCCAGGCCATCCATGCATAAGAAGTAAAGGTGTTGGGTTGGACCCACTTCCCTTTTCATGAATAAAATGTATTTCGATATCATCTACAATAGTTGTGAAATTTGGAAATTGATTTATTTCTGCCTCATGTTTTCTCCAATCAAAATCTTTAATCCAATAATTTGAGATCTCTTTCATATAATCAAGATTACTTCCATATTTCCAGCCACCATCATCTGGCATTTCATGCCATGGGTAATTTTTTACTTTAGTGTATATTTCTTGAAGTACTTTATCGGGAATATCTAATTTAAAAGGCTTAATCATTATCAATTTACAGTATATACTTTTTAAAAATTCAGACTAAATATACCTCATGCTTTCAAATAAAGAAATTGTTTGTCCTAATAACCTTCTGGATCATGCACATAAGAAAAAAGGTGTTAATGCTGCAATCGTAAATGCAGGGTTGCCTTTACCAATGCTTTCAGTTCAAGATGCTGTTAATGAAAATTTAATAACACCTATCTTTATAGGGAATAAAAAAGAAATTCTTAAATGTGCTGAAGATTTAAAATGGGATATTTCAAAATTTGAAATCATTGATGAACCTATTGAAAATAATACTGCTGCTATTGCTGCAAAACTTGCTAGCCAAGATAAAGTAAAAATTATTGTTAAGGGTCATATTCATACAGATGTCTTAATGAAAGAAATTTTAAAAAGAGATTACAATTTACTTGGTAAAACTAGACTTAGTCACATATGGCATATGACAAATACTAAAATGACAAGCCACTTATAATTACTGATGGTGCTTTAAATGTTTTACCCAATGTAAAAACAAAAATGCATATTTTAAGAAATGTAATTGATTTTTCAAACCGTATAGGAATTGAAAGGCCCAAAATTGCAGTTCTATCAGCAACAGAAGAAATTTTAGATAGTGTACCAAGCTCTATCGATGCAGATGAAATTACAAAACTTGCAAAAGAAGAAAATTTAAATGCTGATGTTTTTGGTCCCTTGGCATTTGATAATAGTATTTCAAAAAAATCTGCTGCTATAAAAGGTGTTAAAAATATTGTAGCTGGTGATGCAGATGTATTGCTAGTTCCAAGTGTTGAAACTGGAAATAGTTTGGTTAAAATGATGATTTATTTTATGGGAGCTTGTGCAGCTGGTGTGGTAGTGGGTGGTAAAGTTCCAATAGTAATTACTAGTAGATCTGATGAAGCACAAGCTAGATTAGCCTCTATTGCTGCAGCTGTTGTTGCTTTAGACTAATTCTTCATTGAAATAATGGCATTAATGTTTTAAATAAAGCTTCAAAATTAGAGAGGGAAACAATGGCTATAACGTACTTAAAAAAATCACCTAAAACATCTTCAACGGACGATACTAAAACAACTGGAATTGTTCAGGATTTATTAAAAAATATCGAAACTACAAAAGAACAAGGTTGTATCGATCTTACAAAAAAATTTGATAAGTACGATGGAGAAATCATCGTTTCTAAAGAAAGAATTGAAGAAATTAAAAAAACATTAGATCAAAAAACAAAAGATGATGTTCAATTTTCATATGAAAGAGTTAGAAAATTTGCTGAAGCTCAATTAAAAAATTATGGTCAAGATTTTGAAGTAGAGCTTTCTGATGGACTTTTTGCTGGTCAAAAATTAATACCTGTAAATACTGCTGGATGTTATGTACCAGGAGGTCGTTATGCACACATTGCATCAGCTGTTATGAGTGTAACAACAGCAAAGGTTGCTGGTGTAAAAAACGTTATTGCCTGTAGTCCTCCAAAAGAAGGAGTGGGTGCACATCCAACAATTATTTATACCGCAGATCTTTGTGGTGCTGATGTAATTTTAAATTTAGGTGGTGTTCCTGCAATTGCAGCAATGACTAATGGCTTATTTAATAACCCTCCTGCAGATATTATCGTTGGTCCTGGAAATCAATTTGTTGCTGAAGCTAAAAGAATTTTATTTGGAAAAGTGGGTATTGACTTGTTTGCTGGTCCTACTGAGATTGGAATTATTGCTGACGCTAAAGCTGACCCTGAGATAGTTGCTGTAGATTTAGTGGGTCAAGCAGAGCATGGTTATAATTCACCTTGTTGGTTATACACAACGAGTAAAGAGCTTGCAGAAAAAGTAATGAAAAGAGTTCCAGAATTAATTGCTGAACTACCAGAAGTTCCAAGAACAAACGCAGATGCAGCGTGGAGAGATTATGGTGAAGTTATCCTTTGTGATACTGATGAAGAAATGGCAACTATTAGTGATGAGTATGCTCCAGAACACTTAGAAGTTCAGACAGAAAATTTAGAGTGGTTTCACAAAAGACTTACAAACTATGGTTCTTTATTTATTGGAGAAGAAACAACTGTTGCTTATGGAGATAAATGTTCAGGAACTAATCATATACTTCCAACTAAAGGTGCGGGAAGATATACGGGTGGATTATTCGTTGGTAAGTTTGTTAAAACTTTAAGTTTTCAAAGAATGACAAAAGAATCTACTGAATTAGTTGGTGCTGCAGCTGCAAGAATTTCTAGATATGAAGGAATGGAAGCACATGCAAGAACAGGCGACGTTAGGCTTAAAAAGTACGGTTATTCTAGTTAAATTATATAATTTCCATTAGCACTGTTAAAGCCAAAATAGACATAAAAAGAATAATCAAATAATTTATTCTTTTCCACACTGTTGCACTTTTAAGATATTTAGAAAAATATTTTGAAAGATATCCTATTATAAAAAAAAATAGGAATGAAGAAATGGCTGCCCCAGCACCAAAGTAATACTTATCCACTTGACTAAGGCTTTTAGAGAAGTTTCCTAGGAAAAACACAGTGTCTGAATAAACATGTGGATTAAGAAAAGTAAAACCTAAAGTTTTAACTACAATGTTAGATAAATTATTAGTTTTACTATCCACATCAAATGAAGTTTCTGAAACTTTAGTTTTAATTTTTCCCCAAATAAAATGTAATAAAAATATTAAAAGTAAAATNTTAAAAACTAACTCAATAGTTGGAGTAAAAAAATGATTCAGATACTGAAATAAAAAAATTCCTAAAAAAATTAATAAAAAGTCTGAAATTGAACAAATTAAACATACAATAAAAATATATTGTTTTTTTAAGCCTTGTTCTATGACAAATATATTTTGAGCACCTATTGCAAGAATTAAACTTAACCCAGTTAAAAAACCTAATATTAAATAATCCATTAAGTTTTATTAAACTCTTTTTTTACCCTGAACAACCCTATCAAGTATTAATGCAACAAATAAAATAGCTATACCCGCAAGTATACCTTGTCCAACATTAGCATATTGCAATGCCTCAAGAACATCTTGACCTAAACCTTTTGCACCAATTAGGGATGCTACAACTACCATGGCTAAACTTAACATTACTGTTTGGTTCACACCTGCTAAAATTGAAGGTGTAGCTAGTGGCAGATCTACTTTTCTCAGCAAATACCATTTAGTTGCACCGTATGCGATAGCAGCTTCTCGAATTGTTTCTGGCACTCCACGTAACCCTAAAACTGTAAGTCTTACAACAGGTGTACCACCAAAAATCATTGTAATAATTACTGCTGCAACCTTTCCAGTTCCAAAAAACGCTATTACTGGAATCATAAATACAAAAGCTGGCATTGTTTGCATGAAATCCATTATCGGTCTAATTAATGAATAAAATCTTTGTCGTCTTGCACAGAAAATTCCAAGCGGAATTCCAATTGCTATACTTAAAACTGCAGCAGTTCCTAATAAGGCAAGTGTAGTCATTGCTTTAACCCAGAAACCTAAAAAACCCATGTAACATAAAAATCCTGTAGAATAAATTGCAGCCCTGGGTCCTGCAGATAACCCAGTTAAAGTTACAATTGCAGTTATAATTACAATCCAAGGAGTTTTAACAAACAATAATTCTAAGAAATCTAATACGGACCTAATACCAATTGTTATAGCTGTAAAAATTAAATCTCCTTTAACAACGGCATAATCAAAAACAATTTCTATCCATTTAATTGAAAATAATCTTATTTCAGGATGTGTTGGGAACGTATCCATTATCTGAAGTAAGCCCGGAAAACTGTAATGGATAACTGTAAAAATCATTATAACAGNGGTAAAAACACCACTTAAAATGTAATTTTTCATCTGCATNCCTGGATGAATAGATTTATCGGATAACCATTCAGAATATTTCTTTTCTAAAATTGAATTTGCCAAAACACCCTGAACAATTTTAACTCCTATCAATAAAATAAAACCAAAAATTGCTATCCAAATTGCTGAAGCTTCTATTCTCGTAATTTCATCTAAATAACCTTGCATAGCATCCTCTAAGGATTTTATGTTTCTTTCAAAGACATCAATTTTGTCTGGATTATTTTCTATCGCAGCTTCTAATTGTTTATTTCTAAAGGCTATAGTGCTTTTTACTTGTTCAACTTTAGCAATGGCCTCTGCCGTAATATTACCAAATAAACCTCTGATTATTTGTACTACTGAAAAAGTTTCAATAATTAAAAAAGCTAAAGTCCAATTCCAAATATTACGCATTCCAAACCAAATTGGTCCAAATATGAATGCAAATAAATTAAATGAAAATGAGTAAGTAGGCTTGCTACCAATTTTTTTAAACTCTTTAATATAATAGTCTGGATTACTTTTTACAAAGTCAGTAATTAATTCATCTCTTGATGGGTTTCTGTTTGCTTTATTATCCATCACTACCCTCTACAACAGCTTTTAATAAGTCTGCCTGTGTTATTATACCAATATTTTTGTTTTCATTATTAATTACTAATATCGGCTCATCCTTAATAGAGGATTTTTCTATCAACTTATTTAGTAAATCATTTTCATGAACGCTTTCTAAATTTTTTGATATTAATCCAAATTCTTTTTCAAATTTCTCAACAGGCTGCATGATAGATTTTGCTTGNATAATTTTTAATCTAGATATTCCTTTTACAAAATCAGCAACATAATCATCTGCTGGTTTCATTACTATTTCTTCTGGTGTTCCTATTTGGATAACTTTTCCATCTCTCATGATAGCAATTCTATGACCCACTCTTACTGCTTCATCTAAATCATGAGTTATAAATACTGTAGTCTTTTTCATTTGTTTTGAAAGTTTGATAAATTCTGCTTGAAGCTGNCTTCTTATTAATGGGTCTAGTGCACTAAAAGGTTCATCCATTAATAAAACATCAGGATCCGCTGCNAAAGCTCTAGCTAATCCTACTCTTTGTTGCATTCCACCTGAAAGTTCATGGGCAAATTTATTTCCCCAACCTTGAAGTTCCACAATATCTAAAATCTTATTAGCAGCATCCAATCTATCATTTTTACTAATNCCTCTTATTTCAAGCGGCATTGCTATATTGTCTAAAACTGATCGGTGAGGCATTAGAGCAAAGTTTTGAAAAACCATGCCTATCTTTTTATTCCTTAAATCTTGTAAACTTTTTGGATCAAACTTCATCACATCTTCATTATCGATCAAAATTTGTCCTGAAGTAGGTTCTAGTAATCTATTAATATGTCTCACTAAAGTGGATTTACCACTCCCTGAAAGACCCATTACACAGAATATTTCTCCTTTTTTAACGTCAAAAGAGACATCTGATACACCAATTACTGAATTATATTTTTCTAAAGCTTCTTGTTTTGAAATACGATTATTTTGAATGGCATTTAATGCTTCCACAGAAGTGTTGCCAAAAATCTTCCAAACATTTTTTATTTCTATAGCAGAGTCCATCAGATCCGTTCGAAAATTTAATAATTTTTTAAAGAAATATACCCGGCAACAAATTTGGTTGCCGGGTAAAATTTAGTTTAACTTAAAGGCCTAACCAACCATCAACTTTAGACTTATTGTTTTTCATCCATGTTCTAGCAACATCAGCTGGATCTTTTTTCTCAACTGAAATTTGAAAAGCCATTAATGAAACATCGTCTGCTGACAATTGAAAGTTCTTAAAGAAATCAACAATCGCTGGTGACTTTGCTTCTAAAGAAGTTCCCCAACCGATTTGGATTTGCTTAAGAGCATCTTTTGATGCAACATAAGATTTTTTGTACCAATCAGCATCTTCTTTAGGCTGAACCATTTTGTATTTTGCTTCATCGAACTTAGGTTCAGTTAACATAACTACATCAGCCATTCCCCAAATTGCATGTGGCTTGTAACAATAAAATGCATAACCTTCACCTTTTTTAATAGAGTCAAGCACTCTTGCATTTTTTACAGCTTCAGCAGCTCTGATTGCTTCAATGCCTGCATCGTATAAACCGT
>JGI26262J51727_1001321_pt1 | contig 11765 bp, 11 predicted proteins | sample SaaInlV_150m_DNA_3_FD_51727 | JGI IMG/M metagenome (IMG submission 51727)
GGAAAATAATTGAAGCCGCATAACGACCTTGTTCAGAATCGGGGGGTTCGGCGCCGGTAAGTTGCCGTTGCAATTGATTAAGACCAAAAGAAATACCGGGCAAGCCTCCGTAGATATCCTCAACATTTTTTGCATCTATTTTAAGGATACTGGAAATACTACTTTCAAAAGGCGTTTGTTCAGCCATGCCGGTCGTGGCGATTTTTTTGACTTGATAAACGGCCTGTGTAAGGCCGGCTAAAGCGATAACTTGGTTTCTGGTCGTATTAAGAGGCATAATAAGTTTTAAAATTGTGGGTTATAGTTTTAAGTCAGGGTTGATCGTTAGATGGCCTTGCTGTTTCCAACCTTTTATGCCATTTTTGAGATGACTTATTTTATTCATATTCAGTTNGGTGCTNAATAGCTTGGCAACTCTTTTGGATCGATTGCCACTGGCACAGACTAAAATAATTGCAGTCTCTTTTGTTTTTTTTAGTCGTGCGAGTTTCGAAAGCCAGTCGGGTAGGTCGAAATGACCTTGCTGGTTGAAAAAAGTGAGGAGTTTGCTATTGGCAATGACGCCCCCTTTTGACCATTCTTCGGGTCTTCGGATATCCACGATAAGGGTCTGAGCGGTATTCCGTGTAATAAATTCAGCGGCGCTAAGTTCTTTAAATTCAGCGCCTGCGCAAGGGGTATATAAATTAGTTAACAATAAGATGACCCAGGTTAATTTTAACAGCTTTGTATGACGCATAAAGAGTCGACTAATAATTTATCTTAAGAATGAGGCGTTGGGAAATATATTCTACTCTTTTGCTAAGGATGTACAATGCTTGAAATGGTAGTGAGTAATTTAGTGGATAGATCATTTAGCGTGAAGGTGGAAAGATGGTTGAATTAGTAGTTTTCAAGGTGATTGGCATGAAATGTGGCGGCTGTGAAAAGTCTGTTGAAGATAAATTGGCGGCATTAGTCGGCGTTGTGGCTGTTAACGCCTCGTATCAAACGGATTCTGTGGAAATCCAATACGATGCAAACACGGTGCAATTAGCACAGCTCCATGCTTGTTTGGCTGAATTAGATTATCAAACGACTCTTTGAGAGGTTAGCGGTTGAAACAGAATCAAGTTCTTCGATTTTCAATTCAAGGGCTACGTTGTGCAGGTTGCGTGAGTAGTCTTGAGAATGCGCTGCAAAATACGGATGGTATTGTTGACGTAACGGTTAATTTTGCTGAACATGTGGCACAGGTTCAGGGCGATACGAGTTCTGAAAAAATAATTGCTGCGATCGTTGAGGCGGGCTATGGTGCTGATTTAATACTTGATAATGGTCAATTTGATGACACGGAGGCACAAGAGCAGCTGGAGTATAAGCAGCTAGTGGATAAGGCGGTTATGCCCGCTATTTTTGCGTTACCGTTAATGCTTTATGATCAGATCAATGGTTTGCCTGATATTATTTCGTTGCCAGGGCGATTTTTTTGGTTACTGATAGCCGTGATTACTTTAGGTTGTTTGATTTATTCTGGGAAGCACTTTTATTTAGGTGCTTTGCGCTCATGGCAACATCGCCAAGCCAATATGGACACTTTGGTGGCATTAGGAACGGGCTCTTCTTGGTTATATTCTGTCGCTGTTTTAATCTTGGGGGATAAACTTCCTCATTTGGGACAACATGCTTATTTTGAGGCCGCCTTATTTATTTTGATTTTTTTAAATTTAGGGTCAGCGATTGAAATACGGGCACGTGGAAAGACCTCCAGTGCCATTCGGAAATTAATGAACTTACAGCCTAAAACAGCACGTCTCGTTCGCCAAGGTCTTGAGCTTGATGTGGCGATTGCTGATGTATTGGTGGGTGATTTGGTTAGGGTTCGGCCCGGTGAAAAGTTGGCTGTAGATGGTAGCGTGATGTCTGGATTAGGTGTTGTTGATGAGTCGATGTTAACCGGTGAGGCGATTCCAGTTGAAAAGATTGTGGGTGCAACAGTCAAGGCAGGGACGTTAAATATACAAGGTAGTTTTTTGTACCAGGCAGACCGTGTCGGTAGAGAAACCTTATTGGCTCAAGTGGTTGAGACCGTGTTACAAGCACAGAGTGCTAAGCCAGCGATAGCTCGATTAGCCGATAAAGTTGCAGCTATTTTTGTTCCTGTGGTGGTTGTGATTGCTATGGGGGTTTTTGGCGTGTGGTTTTATTTCGGTCCACAACCGGCGGTAGGGTATGCTTTTGTCACAGCAATGACCGTTTTAGTTATTGCTTGTCCCTGCGCACTGGGGTTGGCAACACCGATTTCTGTCATGGTTGCTGTTGGGCGAGCTGCGCAGGCAGGTATATTGATTAGAAACGGTGAGGTATTGCAGACGGTTGGGCAAGTGTCTTGTGTGATATTTGATAAGACTGGAACGATCACAGAAGGTAAGCCTGAAGTCGTTGCTGTTAAAGCCTTGAACCATTTTAGGACAGAGCAAGTTTTGCAATGGGCCGCCAGCTTAGAAGTTGGCTCTGAACATGTTTTGGCAACGTCCGTATTGCGGGCAGCGAAAGACAAAAACTTAGCGCCTTTAGCCGTAACCGGTTTTCAAATGCGTCCAGGACTGGGTGTAACCGGTTTAATTGACGGCCAACAGGCGGTATTGGGTAATCAATCATTGATTGAGGACTTAGGTTTTAATATGGATGCCTCTAGGGAGGTGTTACAGCAGAGTTATGCTGAAGGTTATACCGTCATGATTTTGGCCGTAAATGCTGAAATTGTCGGTATTTTAGGCGTTTCTGATCCGGTTAAAGTAGATTCGGCTGAAGCAATACAGAAATTACAGGCTTTGGGAATACGGGTCATGATGTTAACCGGCGATCATGACAATACTGCAAGGGTAATTGCTGATAAAGTGGCGATCGATGATTTTCGGGCGCGGTGTTTACCCGGAGATAAGTTGGCTATTATAGAAGAATTACAAGCAGTAGGAGAGGTGGTCGCAATGGTGGGAGATGGGATTAATGACGCACCTGCCTTGATGCAGGCAGATGTCGGTGTTGCCGTGGGGTCTGGGGCTGATATCGCAATTGAAAGTGCGGATTTTATTATTTTGCAGGGTTCTTTGCTTAAAATGAATCAGGCGATTACGTTATCGAAGGCGGCCTTAACGAACATTAAACAAAATCTATGGGGTGCTTTTATTTATAACGCACTGAGTATTCCGATTGCAGCGGGATTGCTTTATCCCGCTTTTGGTTTTTTGTTGAGTCCTGTTATTGCCAGTGCGGCAATGGCCTTTTCATCCTTAACCGTGGTCGCTAATGCTAATCGTTTGCGTTGGGTAAATTTAACAGTTAAAACTAATGATTAAGCAATTTGCGTTATTATCGGATGTTTGATTTATGCGTCAGTCGTTAATAGATAAAAATACTGTTCGGGTAGAGGCTTATGAAAAACGTAATAAACAAAGTGATAAAGATGCTTTGAGTCAGCAGATTTGTCAGAAAGTCATTGAACAGCCGAGTTACCAAGGTGCCAAGACAGTGATGTGGTATGTGGATTGTCGTTCGGAAGTTAGAACGCAAACCATCATAAAACAAGAGTTAGGCCAAAATCGACGTATTGTTATTCCTTTTTGTACTCAAGATAGCGTTGGAAAAAATCAGTTAGGTTTGTGGTTGTTGGACGATTTGTCTGAATTAGTGCGTGGCTGCTGGGGTATTTTAGAGCCGCCTGAAAGTCGTTGGTATGAGTCTGGAAAACAGGTTGCTATTGAAGCGTTGGATCTCATCATAGTGCCGGGTGTAGGGTTTGACCGCCGGGGTGGGCGGTTGGGTAATGGCCAAGGATATTATGATAATTTTTTGCAGCAAGTTTCTGTCGCAACCCAGATACAAGGGATTTGTTATGAGTCGCAGCTCTTCGATGATATCCCGATGGGGGGAACAGATGTTGCAATGGATTTTGTTTTTACACAGTCAGCGATTTATCACCGGGAGCAAGAGTTTTAGTGAAGGCAAATGCGATAAAAGATATCCCACAATCAACACCGGCCTTTTTAATTGATCAAGACAAGATTAAGAAAACGCTCCATTATTTACAGTTCTTAAAAGAACGTAGTCAATGTCAGGTGTTGTTTTCAATTAAGTCATTGCCATTAACGGCCGTTATGAAACAAACCTTATCCGTTGTTGATGGTTTTTCAGTGAGTTCGTTGTTTGAGCTGCGGTTAGCACGAGAAGTTGATCGAGGCGATAGTGAGCTGCATTTAACAACACCGGGTTTAAAAGTTGATGAGTTTGATGAGTTAGCGATGTTGTCAACGGCGATTAGTTTTAATTCACTTGAGCAATATCGGCAATTTAGGCCGCTATTAAATACGGCGGTTTCCCCAGGGCTTAGAGTGAATCCTGAACTTTCTTTTGTGGCGGATAACCGGTATGACCCCTGCCGTAACTTTTCAAAATTAGGTGTTCCCTTAGGACAGCTGGTAGGGCAATTACCTCAAGGCATAGAAGGGCTTCATTTTCATACCGTGTTCGGTAGTGATTCTTTCCAGCCATTGCAAGAGACAGTGGCACGTATTGAAGCGCAATTAAGTCATTCATTAGCCTCATTAAAGTGGATCAATTTAGGCGGTGGCTATTTGTTTGATTCTGAACAGCAGATGGAGCCTTTGATTGATCTGATTGTCCGGCTTAAAAAACGCTATCAAGTGGAAGTTTTTATGGAGCCGGGTAATGGGGTTGTGGGGGCATCTGGGTTTATAGTGGCTACCGTAATTGATTGTTTTGTTCGGGAAGGGAAGACCGTAGCGGTTTTGGATACCTCCGTTAATCATAATCCTGAGGTTTTTGAGTACCAAAGAAGACCGCAGTTAGTCGAGGAGGTGCCAGATGGTGAGTATAGTGCTATTTTGGCCGGGTGTACTTGTTTGGCGGGAGATCTTTTTGGTGAATATTATTTTAATCAGCCCATCACGCTGGGTGATCGGGTTACCTTTAGTCATGTTGGCGCATATAGCCTGATTAAGTCTAATCGCTTTAATGGCTATAATTTCCCTGATATTTATACCTTTGATGATTCGACAGTGCGTAAAATTAAAACCTATGATTATGCGCATTATCGTGAGCAGTGGTTAACNTAGAGGATTAGTGATGAAAGCATTAATGATGACAAAAGTCGGCGAACCAGAGGTATTGCAATTACAGCAAGTGGATGAACCCGTGATTAGGCAACCCTCGGAGGTTAAAATAAAATTATTTGCTGCCGGTGTTAATCCCATTGATACTAAAATAAGGCGAGGTGGCTTATTACAGGGTGATNGTTTTCCGGTTATTTTAGGTTGCGATGGTGCGGGGGAAGTAGTTGANGTAGGTGCCAGTGTGAGTCGTTATAAACTCGGAGATAAGGTGTGGTTTTGTCACGGTGGCCTCGGATTAGAGCAAGGCAATTATGCACCTTTTAATGTGATTGACGAGCGATGGTTAGCGTCTATGCCCAGTAATGCTAGTTATATCGAGGCAGCAGCGGCACCGTTGGTGTTAATTACCGCGTGGGGGGCGCTTTATAATCGCGGTCGATTACAAGCCGGTCAAACCGTTCTAATTCATGGCGGTGCGGGAGGGGTTGGTCACGTTGCTATTCAATTGGCGAAGTTACGGGGTGCGCGTGTCATCACAACGGTTTCAAGTCCTGAGAAAGAGCAATTTGTCAGGACGTTGGGTGCTGATGAGGTTATTATTTACCCCACTGAAGATACGCTTGAACGGTTATTAGTCTTGACGTTAGGGCGGGGTGCTGATTTAGTATTTGATACAGTGGGTCGAGACGTTTTTTTGCCTTCAATTACTATGACGGCACATTTTGGTACCTTAGTCTCTATTTTAGATCCCGGCGTCTTTGACTTTCAGGAAGCTAGAATGCGTAATCTCAGTATCGCTTTTGAGTTGATGCTGACACCCATGCTAAGAAATTTATCGGAGGCGCGAGATGAGCAGGTTGCTATTTTACAGCGATGTGCCGAGTACATGTTGGCGGGTCAATTGGTCATTGAAGTGAGTGAAGTTTTTTCTTTAGCAGAAGGTCTGGGAGCACATGCGATTATTGAGGCAGGACATACGCAAGGGAAAATTGTTTTAACAATTTAACCGCAGATTGTAATGAAGCTGGGTGTTCGAAAGTTCCCCTAAGTATTATTTTGTCGACTTATAAACAGGTGTGATGGCGAAAAAAACAAGGGCTAAGAAAACGCGAAAGAAATCATTATTGCACTCTTTAGCAAGGGCGCCTCAATTGAAAAAAGCAATGTTTTTTTTCATGATTTCGTTTGGATTTATTGCGTTATCTTATATAGGTTATTTGGATTATACCGTTTGTAAACAATTTCAAGGCAAACGTTGGGCGTTGCCTGCGAAGGTTTTTGCAAGTCCAACAGAATTGTTTGTCGGTGGTCATTTATCTGTAAAAGAGGTCAGACTGTTACTTCTGCGATTACAGTACACTGAAGATAGCTCCTTAGCTAAGGAAGGGTCGTTTTACCGAAAGGGGCAAACCATAACATTACGAACCAGAAGTTTTAAGTTTTGGGATAAAGCTGAAGTCAGTAGGCAATTGCGATTAGTCTTTAAAGACGATACTTTATTATCGTTATCAATGTGGTGAGTGGCGTCAATTAGCTATCGTCCGGTTAGACCCGGCGCTTATAGGTAGTTTTTATCCGATGTTGAAAGAGGATCGAACGCTTATAGATTTAAGCCAGGCGCCTACGGCTCTGATTGATGGATTAATTGCCACTGAAGATCGGGGTTTTTATGAACATTACGGTGTTTCACTGAAGGCAATTGCACGGGCACTTTGGGTTAATGTAAAAGCGGGTGGAATTGTTCAAGGCGGTAGTACACTTACCCAGCAATTGGTTAAGAATTTTTTTCTAACGCCTCAGCGTAGTTTGTGGCGGAAATTTAATGAAGCACTAATGGCCATTATTTTAGAGTTTCGATTTGAAAAAAATGACATTCTGGAAGGTTATTTGAATGAGGTTTATCTGGGTCAGAATGGTGCCAGTGCGGTACATGGTTTCGGTTTGGCGAGTGAGTTTTATTTTTCACAACCGCTAGAGAAATTAGAACGTCACCAACTAGCAATGTTAGTAGGGTTAGTCCGGGGCCCGATTTATTATAATCCAAAGCGGCATCCTGAAAGAATTAAAAAACGGCGTAATCTGGTTTTGGATGAAATGGCCCGGCAAGGTTATATCACGGTCGCTGAGGCGACTTATTCTAAACAACAAGCATTAGCGGTAGTTCCCTTTAGGCGGCAAGCGATTAATCAGTACCCTGCTTTTTTGGAGTTAGTCAGGCGGCAATTAACTCAGGAATACCGTGACGAGGATTTAACTTCAAATGGNTTGAGAATATTTACTACGATAGATGTTCGCGTGCAACAAAAGATGGAGCAAGTGATTGTTAAGAAACTTGAACAACTCGAGTTACGCAAAGGAACTGATAGCTTAGAGACAGCGGTGATTGTAACGCAGCCAGGGAGCGGTGAAATTGTGGCTTTAAGCGGTGGGCGTAACGCACATTCTGTGGGTTTCAATCGTGCTATGGATGCTGTTCGACCGATTGGATCATTGATTAAGCCGGCGATATATTTAACGGCATTAGAGCAAGCAGATCGTTATACCGTTACCACGTTGTTGAGTGATCACCCAGTGCAATTGACAAGCCGGAAGGGTACGACTTGGGAGCCGAAGAATTATGATGGTCGCAGTCACGATTACGTGCCACTACATACTGCACTATCACGCTCCTATAACTTGGCAACAGTACGGTTGGGAATGTCAGTGGGTATAGGGCATGTGGCTAAGACTTTGCGAGACTTAGGGGTTAAAAGACCGATTAGGCTTTATCCTTCTTTTTTATTGGGTGCGACTGCATTTACACCTTTGGAAGTTAGCCAGATGTATTTGACCCTGGCTGGTGATGGCTTTGCTATGCCGTTACGGGCCATTCGATCGGTCATGTCTTCAGAGGGTAAGTCATTACAACGTTATCCTTATTCAGTTCGGCAGACGCTTGATTCAGGGGCGACATATTTAACCAATACATTATTACAAGAAGTGATGACAAAAGGAACGGGGCGCTCAGTTTATAAAAGGATATCCAAAACATTTAAGATCGCCGGTAAAACAGGCACGACAAATGATTTGCGAGACAGTTGGTTTTCTGGCTTTAGTGGGGATTATTTAGTAACCGTATGGTTGGGGCGAGATGATAATAAACCGATGGGATTGACCGGTGCGAGTGGTGCATTGAATCTGTGGGCGGATTTAATGATTCAAATTATGCGCCAACCTTTGCTCTTGAGTGTACCGGAGACGATTGAGAAGGTCTGGATCGATCCGGTTACACAATTACGAGCCAATTCAGCTTGTGTCGGTGCGCAGGTTTGGCCTTATAAAAAAGGGTCAGCCCCTAAGGCCTTTTCACCTTGTGTCACAACGCCTGTTAATCAGGCGCATGAATGGTTAAATAAAATGATGGGTGATAATTAAGATGACAGTGTGTGGAAACAAGGATTGGAAATGAATAAGTTAGTGTTAGGTTTATGTATGAGCTTATTTTCGATGATTATTTTGGCGGATGATAGTCATAAAGCCGTTGAGGTATTGAGGCTTTTTTTTAATACGACGGAATCTATGTCTGCGTCATTTATCCAAACGAATTTAGATGAGCAAGAGCGCATAACAGAACAAAGCGAAGGGGAATTTGTTTTATTAAAACCCGATAGTTTTTCTTGGAATTATCAGCGTCCTTTTGTTCAGAAGATTGTGGCTACAGGTAACAAAGTTTGGTTTTATGATGTTGACTTAGAACAAGTGACTATTAAAAAAATCGATAAGTTGATGGGGTTTTCACCGTTGTTGTTTTTGACCGGAGGGGTGGATTTGGCGCATGATTTTCGGGTTGAAATAGATTCAATTAACAATGCAGTTGTCTGGCTACGCGTGATACCTAAAGAAGAGAACAGTGGTTTTGAATTTATCCGGTTAGGTTTAGAGCAGGGGCAATTGTTTGCAATGGAGTTTGGTGATAACTTTGGTCGAAAAACAAAGCTTAACTTTATCGATGTAGAAGTAAATAGCACGGTTGATTCATCTCTGTTTGTTTTTAATATACCGGCGGGTGTCGATGTTTTTGAGGAATAAATAAAATGGATATGACTCAGCCCTTAGCGGAACGTATGCGACCTAAAGAGATTGCCGATTTTGTAGGGCAGAAACATTTATTGTTGCCGGGTAAACCCTTGTATGAATCAATCACATCGGGGCGGCTCCATTCAATGATTTTCTGGGGTGGTCCCGGGACTGGGAAAACTACGTTGGCGCGGATGATTGCAAGGCACTCTGATGCCTCATTTATCGCGCTGTCGGCGGTTTTAGCCGGCGTTAAAGATATTCGCTCGGCGGTGACCGAGGCGCAACATTTATTGCTCAGTGAAAACAGACGAACTATTTTGTTTGTTGATGAGGTGCATCGGTTTAATAAGTCCCAGCAGGATGCTTTTTTACCTCATGTGGAAGACGGTACGATTTTTTTTATTGGTGCAACCACTGAGAATCCATCGTTTGCATTAAATAACGCATTATTGTCAAGGGCGCGTGTTTATGTGCTTAATGCGCTGACTGAAGATGATTTAAGCAGTGTCATAACTCAAGCATTAGCGAATAAAGAGCATGGTCTTGGGGGGCGATTTACTATGGATGCGGGCATAACAAAGCAATTTTCTCAAGCAGCAGATGGAGATGCGCGTCGGGCATTGAATCTTTTGGCTATAGCAACTGAAGTCGCTGAATCTCAAGGCTTGAGTGTGGTTGATTCAGCGGTTGCTCAGGAGGTGTTGTCAGGAGAAGTGCGCCGATTTGATAATCAGGGGGAGGAGTTTTATAATCAAATTTCAGCCTTGCACAAGGCGGTGCGCGGGAGTGCGCCGGATGCAGCGCTTTATTGGTTGTGCCGAATGCTAGACGGCGGCTGTGANCCGGGCTATTTAGCTAGACGAATTGTCAGGATTGCATCNGAAGATATTGGTAATGCGGACCCCAGAGCCTTGCAGTTAGCNATGAATGCCTGGGATGCGCAACAGCGTTTAGGGAGCCCTGAAGGGGAATTGGTCTTGGCTCAGGCAGTGGTTTATATGGCATGTGCTGCGAAAAGTAATGCGGTTTATGTCGCTTATAAAGCCGCTATGCAGACAGCAAAAAACAGTGGCTCACTGCCGGTCCCGTTGCATTTAAGGAATGCACCCAGTAAGTTAATGGACTCGTTAGGTTATGGCAAAGCGTATCGTTATGCGCATAATGAGCCGGAGGGGTACGCGGCCGGTGAAAATTATTTTCCAGAAGAACTTCTTGGCAGTAGTTTTTATGCGCCTGTTTCGAGAGGGCTTGAAATTAAAATTAATGAGAAATTAAAAAATCTTAAGATTCTTGATCGTCAAGCCTTAAAGAAGAGAGAGTAAATGTTGCCAGTAAGTCATGCAATTGAGTATTTTTAGACCTGATTTCAGGTGCGAGAGAAAATCGCATTATTCTCGTTTAGGTGGTAGAATACGGCGCTGATTTATGAAAATAGCTGATTTTATAGTTAACTTCCCTTTTAATAGATACCTATGGACCTAAAGTTTCTTGATTTTGAACAACCGATTGCTGAACTAAGCGCAAAAATTGAAGAATTGCGTAATGTTAAATTTGATGATGACATTGACATTGACGATACCTTAAAGCAGTTAGAAGACAAGAGTCAAATTCTTACGCAGTCCATCTACTCGAAATTATCGGATTGGCAAATATCTCAGGTGTCACGCCATCCAGGGCGCCCTTATACGCTTGATTATATTGAGCATATGTTCACTGATTTTTATCAACTGCATGGTGATCGTGCCTTTGCCGATGATCCTGCGATTGTCTGTGGCTTGGCTAAATTAGAGGGTCAAGCTATTATGGTTATTGGCCATCAAAAAGGGCGGGATACTAAGGAAAAGATTTATCGTAATTTTGGAATGCCTAAGCCAGAGGGCTACCGTAAGGCGCTACGGATGATGAAACTGGCAGAACGATTCCATTTACCGGTTATCTGTCTGATTGATACACCGGGTGCATATCCGGGTATTGGTGCTGAAGAACGCGGTCAAAGTGAAGCTATTGCTCGAAATTTATTTGAAATGGCACGTATTAAAACGCCAATAATTTGTACGATTATTGGTGAGGGTGGATCCGGCGGTGCACTAGCGATCGGTGTGGGTGATCGCTTGCTTATGTTGGAATACAGCACTTATTCGGTGATTTCTCCGGAGGGCTGTGCCTCTATTTTATGGAAGAGTTCTGAAAAGGCTGAACTTGCAGCAGAGGCTATGGGGATCGTTTCTGACCGCGTTAGAGAAGCGGGGCTTTTGGATGAGGTTGTTCGGGAACCCTTAGGCGGTGGTCACCGTGACTTTCAGCAAGTTGCTGATAATTTAAAAGTATCCTTGTTGGCACATTTGCAGTTGTTAAATGATGATTCTATTGATACGTTATTAGAGAAGCGTTTTCAAAGAATTATGGATTTTGGCGCTTTTACTGAGGAAGTGTAAAATTTTTTTACCGGCTTAGTTATTTTAAATACCCTGCATTCTGAGCTAAAGCAGGTAGGTTATTTTGATCAGTTTCAAATTTGGACGCTATGAAAAATCGGTTGGCATGGGTTTTTTTAATCTGAAAGGTCAATGAGGGTGCTGACCCCCGATGCACTGC
>JGI26262J51727_1001352_pt1 | contig 11592 bp, 8 predicted proteins | sample SaaInlV_150m_DNA_3_FD_51727 | JGI IMG/M metagenome (IMG submission 51727)
AAAATTATTCCGCGTGAAAAATTCTGCCAATCTACGCTTATCATTACAAGTTTCAATGGTAGTATGATCTGCCAAATAAATTAATAAGTCCCCATCATTAAACCCAGCACGGTTTTTGTCCAGAAATTCAATGGCTTTGTTGGTCATAGGAAAAATAGCATTAATATTTTCCTTGTCACAAATAGTTTTTATTTTTTCGACGCAATTTGGTTCTGAAAATTCAGGAATTACGTAGCTCTTATCCACTACGCGTAACGCTGCAGAATTAGAATCACTGTCCGCTCCAACTATAAAAATTTTTATAGCTGTTGGTTTTTTAAACGAGCGGAGGAGTGAAACTCTCCAATTGGGGGCTAGAAAAAGAACTCGAATATCTTGCATTCAATCAGGCCTCTATTAATAAAGTCATTCAACGGGAACAAACGCATTCTATTTCTCGTAAAATTTTTGCCGATGCTCCCCAAACACAGTTAGCACCATACCAATAAACGTACTTACTTTCTCTTGCCTTACCAGAAAGGTTTCTTTGTTTAGTGGAAAGTAGCTCGATCAGCGGTATCTCAAATATACTCTCAACCTCATCGCTCAATTCACCAATCTTCGGGAGCGTCTGCAAAATAGCAACATAAGGAGTTACTTCGTANCCTGTAAGGGTTGTCACAACAGGTAGGGTGGCATTTATCAAAACATCATCCAATTCCAATCCAATCTCCTCCCTAGTCTCTCTAAGTGCAGTCGACAATAAGTCGCCATCCTCATCTTCGTACCTTCCTCCTGGAAAAGACATTTCTCCAGGATGGATTTTTAAGTGCTTAGAGCGGAGAGTCATCAAAACAAAAATATTTTCGTTAGCAACATACAATACCACCAAGACCGATGCTGTCCGTGGACTCCATTCTACTGACCCTCGAACAACGGGATGATGTTTTTCCATCTTAGTTTTTAAAGAGATTAAGTCCACAGCAAACCATTCACAGTTCATTCTTTGATAAAGACAGCTCGATTCTCTATGACCAAACCTCTTTATACTCAATTTCATCAAAGCCTACAGTTATTCGATTGCCATCAACTGCAATCGGACGCTTAACTAATCTACCATTACTGGAAAGTAGCTCTATTGCTTGAGATTCGGTCATAGCACCTATTTTGTCTTTAATTCGGAGCTTTTTGTACTGCTCTCCACTGGTATTGAACAACTTTTTCATGCCCCTAGCCTTGATCGCCTTTTTTAAAACGGATTTTGGTGGTGGGGTTTCCGTGATATCTATTTCCTCATAGGAAAGTTTGTATGCATCAAGAATTTTTTTGGCTTTGCGACAGGTCCCGCACTTATTGTAGGAAAAAAACTTCATCTAGGATCGACCTCCAAAATTAAGTTAAGTGGCATTTAATTTCAATTCATTGTATATCAATCGTGTAAAACTCTAGGCCAAAACAAAGCTTTTACGCTCTAAAGGAATTAAAAAAACTTTTTTAAATAACCACAATATATAGTGGTTAAAAAAATTTACACCCCTAGGAATGGTGCTATTTCCCCTTTACAAGCCCCTTTTAATCGGCTAATCTTCTATTTATTAAAGGGATTTTAAAACCTTCAAAACCATTAAATATACGGGCTCTCATGCTATTGAAAAGTTTGGAGTTAGATGGGTTTAAGTCATTTGTCGACGGAACACATATCGATTTCACCTCCGGGTTTACCGCTATTGTCGGCCCAAACGGGTGTGGAAAAAGTAATGTTTCCGATGCCATCCGGTGGGTAATCGGAGAACAAAGTTCTAAGTCGCTACGTGGAACAAAGTCTGAAGACCTCATTTTTAACGGTAGCTCCACCAGAAAACCCGTTAACAGGGCCGAAATCTCATTAACCCTTAGCCGTGTTCCGCAGGGAATACGAATTGCGAACGTACCCAACGTTGCAGATGAAGTTAAGGTCACCCGTTGTTATCACCGCTCCGGAGAAAGTGAATTTTATATCAACCAAGTGCCATGCCGGCTGAAAGATATTACTGACTTTTTACTGGATGTAGGTATCAGCCCAAAAGTTTTATCTGTAATCGAGCAGGGACATATTCAAGATATAATCGTCTCCAAGCCGGAAAATCGACGCATCTTAATAGAAGAAGCGGCTGGTATTTTAAAATTTAAACATCGAAAAAACGAGGCGCTTCGCAAACTGGATGCTTCAACACAAAACCTTGAACGCATTACTGATATCGTGCAGGAGTTGGGTCGCCAGGCAGAATCCTTAAAACGTCAGGCAGCAAAGGCTGAACGCTATAAAAAACACCAAGGAGAAATCAAAGAGCTCTCCCTGAAATTGTTTGCCAAAAAAATTCGCCAACATACTGTTGACCTAAAATTAATAGAAGAAGAGTTCTCGACCCAAGCTGAAAATAAAACATCAAAAAACACTCGAGCTTCTTTTTTGGACAACCAAATTACTCAATTGAACCTTGAAATTGAAGAAGCCCTCGGGTTTCTAAATGCAAAAAGAGAAGACGTATATCAATTAGCGAACAAAATAAGTAAAAGCGAACATTCTATTGAACTAAAAAAATCACAGATTGATCAGGCGGAAGCAGATGTCCNCTCTGCAAAAAACAATGTCATTCACCTGCAAAAAGAAATAACTGACCAATCAAATCAGGCTAAAAATCAACGCGTCCAACTTGAAACTCTTTCCGATGAAATAAACACGGAAGAACATAAACTAACGGAAGAAAGTCGAATACTTGACGAAAAAAAAGGACAGTTAAATGCCATAGAAAATGAAGTTAATGAGGGGAGTTTGCAGTCCCTCGAACTTCTCCACAATATTTCTAAAAAGAAAAGTGATCTAGCCGCTCTGGAAAGCCGAGTTGACTCACTACAACATCTAGATAAAAAACTGAATATAGATTATCAAGAAACAAGCTCTCTTAGGGAAGAGCTATTGGTTTCTTTAAATCAATCGCATGCCATAGTTCAAGAAAAATCCGTAGAACTAACAGAACAAAAAAANAGCCGCCAATTGTTACATCAAAAAACGGAACAAAAACGCCAACAATTAACATCTGGGACAAACCACTTGAATGCGCTTAAGGAAGAATACCTGACACAATCTTCTTTACTTACATCGCTTAAGGAATTACGAAATAAATTCGAGGGATTTGAGGATGGCGTCCGATCATTAATGAACTATAACGAAAACGGTGGCCGCTTGAACGGACTCCGAAAGGTCCTGGCAGACGTCTTAAAAACACCCGTAGAATATGAAGCAGCCATCACAGCGGCGCTTGGAGAAAAACTTCAAAGTGTAATCGTTAATTCTTATGATGATTCCGTTGAAGCTATAACTTATTTAAAAGAAAACTCCTCGGGTCGAGGTTCATTTATTCCAATGGATATAAAACCGAATGAAGGACCACCAGTTTTCCTTAATGGCAACCCGGGCATTCTCGGTAAAGCCTTAAATTTCATAGAATGCGAAGAGGAATACAAACAAGTCATTGAAATGTTGCTCGGTAACGTGGTGCTTGTCACCGACCTTTCAACAGCAGTGCAAGTTTTTCACAACCCAGAGTTTAATGGAACAGTGGTCACTCGAAATGGAGAAATGATTGACTCTCAAGGAATGGTTTTTGGTGGATCAGTTGATGGGGGAAACGCCTCTAATTTACTTTCGCAAAATCGCAAGATGGAGGAACTCGCCGCCAAAACAAAACAACTCAATGAAGATTATAAATCTGCCTTGAAAATTTCAGAAGAAAGTAAAAATGCTCTAGAGAACATTGAATTGGAACTTGATGAAGCGAGTCAAAGGATTCATAAATCCGAACTGAGTTTGAACAACAGCCGGAATGAGCAGGAACAACACAGCAAGGAAATAGAGAGACTAGAACATAAGCTTTCGTCTACCAAACAAGATCAGAGTGAAGGGCAGAAGGAACTCTCTGAACTAAATTTGCGCAAAGAATCATTTGTTTTAGAAATAGAAAATTCCAACCTTGAAAAATTTCAACAAGAAGAAGCATTAAGTCTTCTTCGGCAAAAACTTGATTCATGTAGAGTTTCGCTAGAAGAAAAATCTAATGAAATAGGAAATATTAAAGTCCAAATAGCTTCCTTGAGGGGAAGAAAAGAGAACACTTTGACCGAAATCAACCGACTGGACCTCCAGCAAGATAACCATCGGCATCAGATCAGAAAATTGGAAAATGACACAGAAGAAAGTCAACAAAAAATAGATGAAACCCAACAAACAATAGGAATTATTGAAAAAGACATTCTTCATGATGTGCGAGAAAAGGACCAACTAGAAGAAGAAGCCATAACCGATGAAGAGACTCTTAGAGAAAAAGAAGAATCTGTTAAAGAAATGGAAAAAGAGTCGAAAGATCTTTCAAGACAAATTCAAGAGCTTACTGAAATAATTTCAAAAGTTGAACTCAAGCAATCTGAAATTAAAATTCAACTCACTCATATTGAAGAGCGTACATTCGAAGATTTTAACGTAACCCTTATTGAGTTACTAAATCGACCCGCTGAAGAATTTGACGTTCAGGAAGTTGAGCAGGCAATTCGCGAATTGAAAGAAAAAATAAGGCGCATGGGTGAAGTTAATTTGGCTGCATTATCGGACTTCCACACAACAAACGAACGTTACCAGTTTTTGAAAACACAACAGGAGGATTTGTCTGATTCTATTCACCTCCTCCATCAAACTATTGAACGAATCAATCGCACTACCAAACAGAGATTCCTTGATACGTTTGAGAGGGTCAACGAAAATTTTAAGNATATTTTTGCCCACTTATTTCATGGAGGAAAGGCAGAACTTTCTCTCACAGATGAGTCTAACCCACTAGAGTCGGGAATTGAAATCAGTGCAAACCCTCTTGGAAAACGCATGCAAAACCTAACCCTTCTTTCTGGAGGGGAAAAGGCAATGACCGCGATTGCTCTTATGTTTTCTGTTTTTAAAGTACGGCCGAGTCCATTTTGCCTTTTAGACGAAGTTGATGCTCCTCTTGACGAAGCCAATGTAGTTCGGTTTCAGGAGATGCTCAAACAAATGTCCGAAAACACNCAGTTTATTCTTATCACTCACAATCAGAAAACTATGTCTTTCGCTGACGTACTTTACGGAATAACCATGGAAGAACGTGGTGTATCAAAAGCTGTTTCTGTAAACCTCAACTGATCCCCCCCCCATCCACCCACATAAAACCCACTCTGATCACATTTTTGCACTATGATTTGAGTTTCATCGCCTTACTTGCTTTCAAGGTAATGATCTGTAAAATCTTAAGAATGGAATAGAATTTTTAAAAACTCCTTGCATGAGTTATTCACTCAATGAAAGAAGCAAAAGATATTGATGACAGCCTTGAGTTTTTACGTTCGTTTGAAAAACACGCAAATAATACTGCGTTTGGAGAACTCGTACTCCAAAGGCTCGACCGTCATAATAAAAGCCTCAACTTACAGGGAAATCGATTAACAGAAACTGAATTTCAAAGTTTATTCTCATTAGAATCTCTAAAGTATCTAAAATCAATTGATCTTAGTGAAACAGGTATGAATTCTAAGGCAGTTAAACATCTTTGCTCATCTAAGTGGCTACACCACATAACGTCGCTATCATTAGCCAATAATAACTTAGACGATGAAGGAATATTTTTATTATCCAAAACAAACTGCCTCCCAAATCTTACATCTCTAGATTTATCAAGCAATGAAATTGGGGCATTAGGAGCAAAAGTTCTATCTCTTTCAAAGTCACTTAACAGTGTTTTCAGCCTAAATATTTCCTACAATCGAATTGAACCCCTAGGAATCCACTCTTTAGCAAATTCGGATTTTGGACGACAATTAAGATTTTTACAACTTCGAGATATTTGCCTTGGAAACGAAGGAATGAGGAGTTTTTCTTCCTTCCGTTTAGACGATCTAAAATCACTTGACCTTTCGGATAATTCAATTTCTGACGCAGGATTAGAAGCGTTAGCAACATCTAATTCATTTCCAAATATAAAGAAATTGGTGTTTAACAATAATCACATTGGGGATGACGGTATTTATGCCTTGTCTCAGTCAAACATGGTTTGCAATCTTGAATCGTTGTTTCTTGTTAATAACGATTTAACAACTGATAGTGCAATTTCAATATCAGAATCACCTGGTCTTATCCAACTCAATACCCTAGATATCAATAATAATGATATTCGCGCCGAAGGGACAAAAGCATTATCTGAATCGCCCAATTTAAAATCTATCGAATATCTGGACTTAGGTCAAAATGCATTAGGAAGCGATGGGGCTAAGGCCCTTGCTCAAAGTCCTAATATGCAGACATTAAAATTTTTACGTTTAAACAACAACAACATTAAAGACGCAGGGATATCTGACATGGCCATATCAAAAAATTTCACTTCTCTTGAACAGCTTTTCTTGGAGAATGAAAATTGGATTCATTCTGAAGGAGCAAAATCTATTGCGGTTTCAACTGCTTTTCCGTTATTACGAACACTTGTCCTTACTTTGAATGCAATAGGCGATGAAGGTGCTTTTCATTTAGCTGGAAATAATAATTTGAATTCTTTAGAACAACTCAACGTCGCTGGAAATAAAATTAGTCCAAGAGGGGAAGATGCACTTAGAAACTCTCCTCATCTTCAGCACCTTAAAAACCTAGAACTGGTATAGATAGAGTTAATGCTAATTTTTTATATCACCTGATATATGATTACTTGCCTCGAACTCGCCTAGCAAGTATCTATTCCCTCAAAGTAATTAGAAAATAAAATACTAGAGTGAGGTTAAGAGCAACGCTTATCAGTCATTTTTTGAAGGAAGTTAGCTAAAATATTATTTCTTGGCTAGGAGATTAAATGTGTTTTGAGTTTTTAAGATACTAGTTGCCAGAAAAGAGCTGAAGCCAAACCGTCTGGCGCAATATTTCTCAACTTTTAGAGTTTTTAACCCTTCTTTGGTGAACAAGTCCGTTAGTCTATGCGGGTCTATTCCACCAAATTGCCTTTGATAATCTGCGTGGTAATACTCCTTCTCTAAAATTGATATTCTTTGCCGCATCATTTTTCGCCGGTAAAAAGCCTCATCAACACCAGCTAACGTCTTATGCATGCTATGGCGAATGGGTGCATTGATATCCTGTTTAAGAGGTTCAAAGAATATAAGAAACACTCCTCCAGGAATTAATCGGTCGCAATACATTTTTATCACCGATTCAAAATCGTACAGATGGTGCAATAAAGCTGAAACGATAATCGCAGAGTATTTCTTATTATCCACATTAGCGAATGTTTCTACATCATTGACAACTAGTCGCGAACGTCTTCTGTAATTCTTTGGGATACGGCCTTCCAACACGCTTATCATTTCAGCTGATAAGTCGACTCCTGTTATTTCATATCCCCGCTTTAAAAACTCGAGATACAAATAACCTGTTCCACACCCCAACTCTAAAATACTCTTTTCCGAAGGACTCATCTCAAAACAAACCCGATCGATTGTTTTCCTTAATATACGAGCTTGATAGAAATTGGTTTGTTCAGGGTGTCTATCAAGATAGAACTGGTCTTCAAGTTTGTGAACACGTTTATTTTCTTCTAAAATCTTTTCTCTGGTCAGCGTCGATTCGGAAATTCTCATTTTATTAATCATTCGGTCAAAGCATTAATAAAAAAACGTTTCTCTGCCTTATTGCTTTCACACTCGTTACAATTAGCACAAGTATCAGGGAACTCGCCTTTTAGATGCTGTTCACGCAGAAGGTCCATCTTTTCATTTTCCCATAAATTTGGGACTGTTTCATTTTGAACACTCCCTATCGTAAGGCTTGCATTATAATCAACGCAACAGGGAATTACTCTGCCATCCCATAAAACAACTAACTTCCCGTAGTCTTTACCAAAAGGTTCTGGGCAAATTTTGGTACGAGGGCTAGTTATCAGTTTTGGCTGTAAACGAACATGGTCTACAATTTTTTCCCAGTGAGTAATGTAGTCCTCTGCATCTCCCTCTGTATCCTCTTCAATAGTAAAAACCACACCCATTTTTAATTCGGGGCGTCTTCTCTCCTTTACGTTCTTTAGCTTATTAATATTTTGTTCGATTTTTTTTAGTTCTACACCCCTTACACGCTTAAAGGTTTCTGCTGAGCCGTCGATCGAAAAACGAATGATATCTAGTTTGCTATCAACAATGCGATCAATCATTTGATCCGTAAGGAGGGTCCCGTTAGTATTCATAACTACGTAATTGATCCCTTTATTTTTGGCGTATTCAATCATCTTATAAATATCCTTGTGCAAAAGTGGCTCTCCCCAGTTGTGCATGCACAAGTGTTCTAAGCTTGGACTGTCGTCGATTATTTTTTTAAATAAAGAGAGGTCCATGAATCCACCTTTACGAGTCATCCCTTCTGTTACAAAACAAAAGGTACAACGTAGGTTACATGTGTTTGTTGGCTCTATAATTAGAGATGTTATTTTTTTCACTTCCATCAATCGATTACCTTGTGCACGATGTAGTCAGGTCGATTTTGTATTTGCAAATGAACTCGGCCAAGATATTCACCAAGAAAGCCAATAGACAATAATTGAACCCCTGCGAAAAAAGAAAATACCGCTGACAACACAACAAAGCCTTCAATTAAAATTCCAGCTACCAAGCGCTGGTACAACAGAAACATCATTATCGCAAAGCCCATACCAGCACCCAATAATCCCAGATAAGTAACCAAGCGCAATGGAAAGTTAGAAAAACCCGTAATTAAATCCCAGGTTAAGCGAAGGAGTGGCAGCACTCCGTATTTTGTTTGGCCAATTTTTCTTGAATGATGATCAACTTCCACATTTACTGTGGGAACTGCCATCCAACTCATTAATACCGCCATATAGCGGGATCGATCTTGACATTGATCAATTTTTTCAATAACGCTTCGACGCATTGCGCGAAANGAACTCAAATTTAATTTAAAACGATTTCCAAANAANGCCTGTGCTAAANAATGGAGAGCCTTTGACCCTANAATTCTTAATGAACTATCTCGACGTTTACGTGGAGTTGTTACAACAAGGTCGATTTCATCAGTGAAAGCATCTAACAACCTCTTTATTTCTTCTGGTGGGTTTTGTAAGTCTGAATCAATTTGCACAACAATATTGCCTCGGCTTTCTCTAAAACCAGCCAGGACAGCAGCTTGCTGACCAAAGTTTCTAGTAAATTTTATAACACGTATATTAGAGTCTACTTTTTTCCATTTGCATATTAATTCTAATGAATTATCCGTACTGCCATCGTCCACAAACAGTATTTCGTACGATTTACCCCAACTTTCCGCCTCTTTCTTTAGGCGGGGATAAAACTCATGTAATACCAGTTCCTCGTTAAAAACTGGAATAACTACTGAGACCTGTAATGAATCAATCATAAGTCCTTAATTTAAGTAAAGTACTTGGCACCAAATTCTTAACGGGAAATCTAATTATTGACTAAAGACTTTGATTCTCTTCGATCAACATATTGCGTTCAAAAGGTGATGGTACTTTTTTCAGAGAAGACCTAATTTTGTGTCGGGGCGTTGGTTGGAGCAATTGCATTTCGCCACAACAATGCTAGTGGAGTATTTATCATAGATCGCACGATCCACTTTGGTTCAACTGCCCGGAGTACATGTCTAAAACGTTGCGTGCTTAAATAAAATTTTCGATTTGCTTCTCGTTTTAGTTTAACCAGGTCATCTCCCTCAACCTCGCTTGCATTACATGATGCAGCATCGAAAGTATACTCAGTGAAATCCTCGAAGTTACTTTCCCTGGATTCGATAAAAGTCTGTCTTAAATCTGTTCCTGGGTTCGGGATTACCAGTGAAAAATTAGCCGTTGTTAATCCTAGATCGCATGCAAAGTCTATTGTTTCTTTCATTTCGTCGCGCGTTTCAGATGGAAACCCTAACATGAAAAAACCATGAACACTCATTCGAGCACGTGTAAGCTTTTCAACGACGTCATATATTATATTTATATCTAAATCCTTTTTTATCATGTCTTGAATTCTTTGAGAGCCGGACTCTATTCCCAATGCCATCCTATACACGCCGGCCCTTTGCATTTTATCAATCAATTCGTCGTCAAAAAAATCTGCACGTAACCCGTTGGGGAACGATATATGGATATTTAAATTTCTTTCGATGATGGCATCTAAAACGATTTTTGCTCTTTTCATATTGACGTTGAAAACATCGTCTACAATATGAAACTCTCTCACACCATATTTCTTGATCAGGTATTCTATTTCATCAACTACTGCCTTTGGCGAACGGTACTGAATGGACTTATCAAAAATATCATGGCAGTAGGTGCATTTAAACGGGCACCCTCGTGAAGTCACCAAGGGAAGAAATCTTTTATTTCTAAAAACAGGGAAGAAATCCATTGAGGATTGAAAATTAAAATATCGTTCTAGATTAATTAAATCATATTCTTGATCAAATTTATCTAGATCACGAATGACCGGCCGGTCTGCCGTACGAACATAAGATCCATTTATTTTGTATGCGATACCCGGAACATTTTCAATATCCTTACCTTGTTCCAAAGCATTGATCAACTCTACAATTGTTAGATCACCTTCTCCGCTTACCATCAAATCCACATTAGGATCATTTAGAATAAATCGTGGTTCATGTGAGCAGTGAGGCCCACCAAAAATAACTGTCACTTCTGGATTTATTTTTTTTATTTTAGCCGCATCGACAAAGCCATATTTACACTCAATAGTCATAACCCCAATGCCAACAACTTGCGGTTCAAATGAACTCATGACAGAATCTAATTCTTCATCTGGGGAGTTAGAAATTCTAAGATCAACAATTTTAACTTGGTGTCCAGCCCTTTTTAAGACAGAACCTATCGCCAATAAGCCAAGAGGTAAGACACGTGCCATCGATTTTTTTTCTGCCGCTGGTCTCAATAATAAAACTTTCATAATATCTATTCTTTATTTTTCTGATCCAATGTATTCGGACTGGCAACAACCTAGACAACCAGGAAATATTTTTTCGTTTTTAATTCGTTCACGAAACTCGCGCGACCTCTCTCCATTCCATGGGAAAATATTATCTTCATTATTAAAACTCCCTAACCTGTAATGAGGGCAACTAAAAATATCTCCATATGCAGAAAAGGCCATCTTAGTCCATGGAGTATAGCAACGGTAATCCTTATAAGAACTTTGATTAGAATAGTACCGAACAATTTCATCCGGCGTTATGTAGTTCGGCGAAAAACGTAGCTGAGATGAATAGGTTTTCTCTCTTGTTAGCAATAAATCGAGTTGTCCTTTTAAAATTTTTGGATCGATCTCTTTGATTTGTGGCGTTTTTTCTAATAAGTGATTATCTTGGTCGTAATCTTTTGCATGCCAATAGGTTGCTGGGTTTTGTAAAACAAAGTTACAAACGTTAACTCCTAGTTTTTCAGCGTAATCATAAAGAGGTACTAAATCCATCACATTACCCGAACTAATCACACAAGTTAGGTGTATTAAGGGATATTTGCCACCAAATATTTTTCGTTGAGCGAC